>Ga0209396_1002021_pt1 | contig 21767 bp, 23 predicted proteins | sample GOMGulsemesocosm_6_FD_184638 | JGI IMG/M metagenome (GOLD analysis project Ga0209396, IMG submission 184638) | Methane-oxidizing microbial communities from mesocosms in the Gulf of Mexico - GOM8C Gulf of Mexico (SPAdes) (version 2) | ecosystem: Environmental > Aquatic > Marine > Cold seeps...
TGATGTAATCTTACCTCGTCAAATCCCTTTTAAAGGACAAATTTTAAACCAGATTGCTACTAAAATGATGAATGATACTTCTGATATTGTTCCAAATTGGTTGGTGGCAACTCCAGATGAAAATGTTGCCGTTGGACATTTGTGCTCTCCTTTTAAAGTAGAAATGGTAATAAGAGGTTATATGTCTGGTCATGCAGCACGTGAGTATAAGGCTGGTAAAAGAGTTTTATGTGGTGTTGAGATGGCAGAAGGAATGCAAGAAAACGATAAATTCCCAACTCCAATTATTACACCATCTACCAAAGCAGAAAATGGCGATCATGATGAAGATATTACACGTGAAGCGATTTTAGCAAACCAAGTAGTTTCTGAAGAAGATTATATCGTTTTAGAAAATTACACAAGAGCATTGTTTCAACGCGGAACAGAAATTGCAGCTTCTAGAGGATTGATTTTAGTAGACACTAAATATGAATTTGGAAAAACTAACGATGGAGAAATTGTGTTAATTGATGAAATTCATACACCAGATTCTTCTCGTTATTTTTATGCTGATGGATATGAAGCACGTCAAGAAAATGGTGAGAATCAAAAACAATTGTCTAAAGAATTTGTTAGACAATGGTTAATTGAAAATGGATTTCAAGGATTAGATGGGCAACAAATTCCAGAAATGTCTGATGAAAAAGTAATCGAAATTTCGAATAGATATATAGAATTGTACGAGCAAATTACTGGTGAGGCATTTGTAAAAGCAACAACAGAAAATGTATTAGCTCGTATAGAAAAGAATGTAACGGAGTTTTTAACTTCAAAATAAAACCTCTCGACTCTGCTCGAGGTGACATCTAGTTTTGTCAATTCGATTGGAACAGAGAACAAACCAAACAATTATGATTATAGAACCAAGAACAAGAGGATTTATTTGTTTAACATCACATCCAACAGGTTGTGAGCAAAACGTACTCAATCAAATAGCATATGTAAAATCTAAAGGAGCAATTGATGGCGCTAAAAAAGTGTTGGTAATTGGTTCTTCTACAGGATTTGGGTTGGCATCTAGAATTTCTAGTGCTTTCGGATCTGACGCTGCAACAATCGGCGTATTTTTTGACAAGCCATCTAAACCAGGAAAAACAGGTTCTGCAGGTTATTATAATACAGCAGCTTTTGAAAAACATGCACATGAAGTAGGTTTGTATGCAAAAAGTATTAATGGTGATGCGTTTTCTAACGAGATCAAGCGTAAAACTCTAGATATGATCAAAGAAGACTTAGGTCAAATTGATTTGGTTATTTATAGTTTGGCTTCACCGGTAAGAACACATCCAGAAACAGGAACACGTTACAAGTCCGTTTTAAAACCAATTGGAGGCGTTTTTTCAAATAAAACGGTAGATTTTCATACAGGAAATGTTACTGAAATTTCTATCAATCCAGCAGAAGGAGAAGATATTGCAAATACTGTTGCCGTAATGGGTGGTGAAGATTGGAAAATGTGGATGGATGCATTACAATCAGAAAACTTATTATCTGAAGGAGCAACAACGGTTGCCTATTCTTATATTGGCCCTTCTTTAACAGAAGCCGTGTATAGAAAAGGAACTATTGGTGCAGCAAAAGACCATTTAGAAGCAACTGCTTTTACTATTACTGACGATTTAAAATCGATTGGAGGAAAAGCTTACGTTTCTGTAAATAAAGCATTGGTAACTCAAGCGAGTTCTGCAATTCCAGTGATTCCATTATACATTTCTTTATTGTATAAAATAATGAAGGCAAAAGGAATTCATGAAGGTTGTATTGAGCAAATTCAACGTTTGTATAGCGAACGTTTATTTGGAGGTGATTTAGCCTTAGATGCAAATGGAAGAATCCGTATTGACGATTTAGAAATGCGTGAAGATGTACAAGCTGAAGTTGCTGAACTTTGGAAAACAGCATCAACAGAAAACTTATCAGAAATTGGAGATTTAGCAGGATATAGTGCTGATTTCTTTAATTTATTTGGATTTAAAGTAGCGGGAATTGATTATGATGCAGATGTAAATGAAATGGTTGCGATACCTAGTGAACAATAGACTCATAAGAACTTAATTATAGAACCCTACAAATATTTTTGTAGGGTTTTGTTTTACTATCTTGTAGCAAAATTTAAGTATGAAAGCAGTAACTGTTAAAAAAATCAAAGACGAGTTGGGCTATAAAAACTCAAAAGAGTTGATTGATTTATGTTTACGCTTATCAAAATTTAAGAAAGAAAACAAAGAACTTTTAACCTATTTGTTGTTTGAGTCTTCTGATGAAGAATCTTATATAGAAAGTGTAAAAGAGCAAGTAGATGAATTGTTCGAGCAAATAAATACAAAGAGTTATTTTTATATTAGAAAGAGTGTTCGAAAAATCTTGACACTTACAAAAAAGTTTATTAGATATTCTCAAAACAAAGAAACAGAAGTTGAATTACTTTTATATTTCTGTAAAAAATTAAAAGCCTTTAAACCTTCAATAGATAAAAGCCCGAGGTTAGTAAACACACTTGATAGGCAGGTGTTATTAGTTAAAAAAACAATTGCAACATTGCACGAAGATTTGCAATATGATTATCAAATTGAATTGGATAATTTAATAGGGAAGTAATAGCATTTAGTAATTGGTTGCTAACTTAACTAAGATTTGTATATTGTAGCTCTTAATCAATAAATTAAAAAAAATGAAAGCACGTATTTCCCAATTATCAGTATTGTTTTTTGTGATGAGTTTATTCTTTGTTACAACAAGTCAAGCTCAAGAAACCACAACTAAGAAACCAGAAAAAGAATTTAAAGTTTCTGTAAAAATATTAAAAAAATATATTGGTACGTACTCTTTTGATAATGGAATGGGGGCAGTAATTACATTTAAAGACGGTAAATTGTATGGAGCTCAAGCAGATGCTTCTGAACAAGCAATGCATTTATTTGCAGTTTCTAAAACCAAATTCAAATTAAGAGCAATGGGAGCAGAACTCGAATTTGATTTAAATGATAAAGGAAAGGTTACTGGGTTTACTTTTTTTCAACAAGGTCAAGAAATGTACGGATCTAAAGATTAAAACAAATATTTCAACAATATTCATATATTACAAAGGCAACCATTATAAAGGTTGCCTTTTTTTTGTGAAACAACATCTAGAAATTTTATTTTTTTTGTAACTAAAATAACTAGTCTGTCGTCTAAACTTTATAATTCAAAAACATACTGTATGAAAACAAAAAAAACAATTCAATCTTTTCTATTTATGGCATGCTGTTTCTTGCTTGTAAATGCGGGTTTTGCTCAAAGCAATACATCAACAAAGAAAAATGACGTGACTGTGACAAAAAAAGGAACAAAAGAAATTAAAGTACCACTAAAAACATTAAAAAAATATGTCGGAACCTATATGATAAACCCAGATAGAGACGTCGTAATTACCTTAGAAAACAACCAATTATTTGGGGAACCAACTGGGCAAACAAAAGTGGGGTTTACTCCAAAATCAAATACAAGGTTTTATTTAAACGAAATTGATGCAGAATTAGAATTCAATCTTGATAAATCTGGTACAGTAACTGGAATCACATTATTTAAAGGTGGAAGAGAAATGCACGCAACTAGGTTGTAATTAAAACAAGTATTTCCACAATATTCTTATACTTACAAAGGCAATCAAAATAGCGGTTGCCTTTTTTAATTGAACAGCATTTAGCAGTTTGTTGCTCATTCTACTTCCAATTTGTCCTCCAATAAAAACGGTTACTAATAAAATAGAAGTTAATTCCCAATCAATTGCAAACTCAGGATTTATATATTGACCAGCTAACCCAGCTATAGAATTCACCAAGATAAAGAAACTCGCAGTAGCAGCAATCTTTTTTGATGTGTTCCAATTAGACAAGTGCAAAAGAGGAGCTAAGAAAATTCCGCCACCAATTCCAACCATACCTGAAACAAAACCAATAATTCCGCCATAACCAGCATTTCTTGCCAAATTATTCTTGGAAGTATTTTTATGGGCCGGAACAATTTTCTTAGAAAGCCACATGGTAATTGCAGCAAATAACAAAGTGAATCCTAATAAAATAAAGAAAATAGTTTGATTTATTTCTAATAATCCACCAACAAAAGCTAAAGGAATACTAAACAAAGCCAATGGTAGTACTTTTTTCCAATCATAGCATTTTTGATTTGCAAAATAAATAACATTTCCAGAGACAACTAAGATATTACAGAGCAAAGCTGTAGATCTAATTTGTGTATATGCAATTCCGGTTAACGCTAAGACAGCTAAATAGCTAGAGCCACCTCCAAAACCAACAGAAGAGTACAAAACAGCAACCAAAAAAAATAAGCTAATGATGTGCCAGTTTGTATAAATGATATCAAAAATAAAATGAGTATCCATACAAGACAAATATATAATTCAAAAAATTAGAAATGCGATTATTCTAACTCAAAATGCATTCAGTCGATAAATAAATGTTGTAAGTAGAAAAAACGGATAAAATCAAATCAAAAGTAGTAGATTAGTTCATCGAAAATGAAATTCAACATTTGCCAATATGAGTAATTATCACATCAAACATCTAGAAGAATATTATCAAGTTTATAGAAAATCAATTAGAGAGCCAGAAATGTTTTGGGAAGAAATTGCTGAAGAGCATTTTTTATGGAGAAAAAAATGGGATACCGTACTTGATTGGGACTTTGAAAAACCTGAAGTAAGATGGTTTGAAGGTGCTAAATTAAATATTACTGAGAACTGTATTGATCGGCATTTGGCAACACGAGGAGATAAAACGGCCATTCTTTTTGAACCGAACAATCCAGATGAAAAAGCAGAGCATATAACCTATAAGCAATTACATGAAAGAGTAAATCAGTTTGCAAATGTATTAAAAGCCAAGAATGTTGGTAAAGGAGATAGAGTTTGTATTTATGTTCCTATGATTCCAGAATTGGCAATTTCTGTGTTGGCCTGTGCTAGAATTGGTGCGATACATTCAGTTGTTTTTGCAGGATTTTCATCCACAGCATTGTCAACAAGAATTAACGATTCAGATTGTAAAATGGTGATTACTTCTGATGGATCATACAGAGGAGCAAAAACCATCGATTTAAAAGGAATTGTAGATGAAGCGTTGGAAAGCTGCCCCGGTGTAGAAAATGTATTGGTTGTTAAAAGAGTCAATACAGAAATAAATATGAAAGAAGGAAGAGATCATTGGCTGCAACCTTTATTAGACAGTGCATCTACAGTTTGTGATGCAGAGATAATGGATGCAGAAGATCCGTTGTTTATTTTATATACATCTGGTTCTACTGGGCAACCAAAAGGTATGGTGCATACAACTGCTGGGTATATGGTGTATACTGCATATACATTTAAAAATGTTTTCCAATACAAAGAGAACGATATTTATTGGTGTACTGCGGATATTGGTTGGATTACTGGACATAGTTATATTCTATATGGACCATTAGCAAATGGTGCTACTACCGTACTATTTGAAGGGGTACCAAGTTATCCTGATTTTGGTCGTTTTTGGGAAATTGTAGAGAAACATAAGATTAGTCAATTTTATACTGCACCAACAGCTATTAGAGCCTTAGCAAAACAAGGAACTGAATTGGTAGAGAAGTATGATTTATCATCTTTGAAAGTATTAGGATCTGTTGGAGAACCTATCAACGAAGAAGCTTGGCATTGGTACAATGATAATATTGGGAAAAAGAAAAGTCCAATTGTAGATACTTGGTGGCAAACAGAAACTGGTGGAATTATGATTACTCCAATTCCGTATGTAACACCAACAAAACCAACCTATGCAACCTTGCCGTTTATAGGAATTCAACCCGCATTAATGGATGAAAAAGGTGAGGAGTTAATTGGGAACCAAGTAGAAGGACGTTTGTGTATTAAATTCCCTTGGCCTTCTATTGCTAGAACTATTTGGGGAAATCATCAACGATATAAAGAAACTTATTTTTCTGCCTATGATGACATGTATTTTACAGGCGATGGTGCGTTGCGAGATGAGGTTGGTTATTATAGAATTACAGGTAGAGTAGATGATGTGATTATTGTTTCTGGCCATAATTTAGGAACTGCACCAATAGAAGATGCAATTAATGAACATCCTGCAGTTGCAGAATCTGCAATTGTTGGTTTTCCTCATGATGTCAAAGGAAATGCATTATATGGATATGTGATTTTAAAAGATGTTGGAGAATCTAGAGATCAGAATAATTTACGTAAAGAAATCAATCAAATAATTACAGAACATATTGGTCCAATTGCAAAATTAGATAAAATTCAGTTTACTGATGGATTGCCAAAAACACGTTCTGGAAAAATTATGCGTAGAATTTTACGAAAAATTGCCCATAATGAAATGGATAATTTGGGTGATATTTCTACACTCTTAAACCCAGATGTAGTACAGAGCATTATTGAAAATAAATTATAAATGGAAAACATTAGAAAATATTTAGAAACAACCATTTCTATTGAAGATGTTGATTGGGCGTTTTTTATTTCTAAACTAACAAAGAGAACCTTTGGAAAGAAAAAAAAGCTATTAAATGTTGGCGAAACAGAAAACCATATTTCGTTTCTAGAAAATGGAATTGTTCGTTTTTTAATGCCCAATGAAGATCCATCGAAAGAAGTTACTTTTGGATTTTGTTTTGAAGATGAATTTGTAAGTGCTTACGATTCCTTTTTAATCCAAAAACCATCGCTATATAGTTTAGAAACATTAACAAATGTGTCTATGTGGAGTATCACATATGCCGATTTACAAAAGGTTTATAATCAAACAAAAATTGGTGATAGATTAGGAAGGTTGTCTTCAGAAAGACTCTTTTTAATAAAGTCTAAAAGAGAACAATCTTTGTTAAATGACACTGCAGAAGAACGGTATTTGAAATTATTTAAAGAGCGTCCAAATCTGATAGAAAAAATCCCATTAAAATACATAGCATCTTATATAGGTGTTACAGCTCAAGCATTAAGTAGAATCCGAAAACGAATTTCTTAACTTAGGTTCATTTCATAGGTTAAATTAAGGTTGGTTCTTTGCGCTCTATAAATTATGAGCAGATGGAGATATTAATTTTAATTATCGTTTTATGGTATTCAGGGTTGTTTTTTCAGACCTTTTTTTTACATAGATATGCGGCACATCAATCTTTTAAAATGTCAAGTTTAGGAGAAAAAGTATGCTTCTTTTTAACCTGGTTAACACAAGGTTCAAATTACTTAAGTGCTTACGGATATGGGGTAATGCATCGAATGCATCACGCCTATGCCGATACAGAAAAAGACCCACATTCACCAAAATATGATAAAAGCGTATTTAGTATGATGTGGCGTACTAAAAATACCTATCAAGATATCAATAATAAGAGAATTTCAATTGAAGAGAAGTTTACCAAAAATGTACCGCAATGGGAAGGTTTTGATAAGTTTGCAAGCTCTAAACTTTCTAGATTAACTTGGGGAACTTTGTATCTCTGCTTTTTTATTGTGTTTGCAACTGCTTGGTGGCAATGGTTGCTTTTACCTGTTGCTTTTTTAATGGCTCCAATTCATGGTGTAATTATCAATTGGTTTGCACATATTTATGGATATGTTAATTTTAAAGTAAGCGATACTTCTAAAAACTTATTGCCTTTTGATTTCTTAATGATGGGAGAAGGATATCATAACAATCACCACGCACATAGTAGTCGCGCAAATTTTGGTGGTGTAAAATGGTTCGAAATAGATATTACCTACTGTATTATGGTTGTTTTAGATAAAGTAAAGTTGATTCAACTTAAATAAAATAACTTGATTTATAAATAATTAAAAATTGCAGCTCCAAAATAGATATACAAACTACATAATATAAACTCACCAATAAAAACACCTAAAATAACATTCTTAAAAGGAGTTTTTAAAATCCCGGTAACATAACAGATAATATCTGTTGGAACAAAAGGGAAGATAGACCAACCTGCAACTAATAAGGTAGATTTTGGAGTATCTAACTTTTTTTTCCATGAAGAAATCTTTGAAGGAAATTTCTTTTCTAAATAAGAGCTAAATCCTAATAAATCAGAAAAGTAGTATAATGAGGTTGCAGAGAAAAGGACTCCAATTATAGAAATTAGTAAAACCAATAACAATTGATCTGGAAATAATAATCCACCACCAATTACAAAAGGTGTACTGGGAATTAAGAAAAAGCCTCTGATTAACGTTAGTAAAGTATATACTAACAACATTTCGTTTTGAAATTTTTGTATAAAAGCAACTAAATATTCTGCTGTGACAATTTCTGGGTTAAGTAGATACGCAATCACTAATCCGATAAGTAGTGCAATCCAGATGGCGTAAATAAGTGTTTTTCCTTTTTTCAGCATTTATTTGTAATATTTGGTTGTGATATATATGACGATTCAAATTTAAAAAAGTAACAGTTTTTGTGAAGTTTGTTAATCTGTCATGCTTTTATATTGTGGCATATCATTTGACAAAAAAGAGGTAGCTATTTAAAGAGTTCACAAAAAATAATACAACATGCAACATCTATATACCTCATCAGAAAAAAAGAAAAAGAAACCCAAAGTAACAATTGGGACAGCGTTTAAAACGATTATTTGGCCAAGAAGGAATTTGGTTTTTATTGGATTGATTTTAATCGTTGTCAAAAGTTTATCAGGTTTAATATTGCCATGGCAAAGTAAAATATTGTTAGATGATGTAGTTCCAAATAAAGATTTTGATAAATTATATTCATTGCTAGTAATTGTAGTTATTGCAATTACCTTGCAAGCAATTACTTCTTTTTTATTGACACGGATCTTAAGTGTTCAGGCGCAATACTTAATTTCAGAATTAAGAGCACAAGTACAAAAGAAAGTACTGTCTTTACCCATTAGTTTCTTTGACAATACAAAATCGGGAGCATTAGTCTCTCGAATTATGAGTGATGTTGAAGGCGTTCGTAATTTAATCGGAACAGGGTTGGTGCAACTAGTGGGAGGAACAATTACCGCTATAATTTCGTTAATAATTCTAATTGATTTAAATCCATGGATGACATTATTTGTTTTTCTGCCTATTTCAATTTTTGGTTTAGTGGCATTGAAAGCATTTAAATTTATTCGTCCAATTTTTAGAACTAGAGGCCAAATAAATGCAGAGGTAAAAGGGAGATTGACAGAAACCTTGGCAGGTGTGCGAGTGATTAAAGCATTTAATGCAGAAGCGCAAGAAAACAAAACCTTTGAAAAAGGGGTAGATAAGCTATTTCAGAACGTAAAAAAGAGTTTAACTGCGACTGCAATTATGACAAGCTCTTCAACATTCTTGATAGGTATTGCTACCACAGGAATTATGGGGATAGGTGGTTATTATATGATTGATGGTAGCATGACTTCTGGAGAGTTTCTGTTTTTTACGTTAATTCTTGGATTTATGATTGCACCCATTGTACAGATGAGTAATATTGGAAGTCAATTAACAGAAGCCTTGGCGGGTTTAGATAGAACTGAAGAGTTGATGAATATGGAAGCTGAAGAAGATGATGCTGAAAGAACCATTCAATTAGAAACGATAAAAGGAGATATAAAATTTGATAACGTTTCTTTTTCTTACGAAGAAGGAAAAGAAGTATTGAACAACATTAGTTTTGATGTTCCTAAAGGGACCGTTACCGCTTTGGTTGGTAGTTCTGGTTCTGGGAAATCTACCATTGCAGGATTATCTGCCACTTTTTTAAATCCAAAATCGGGTTTGATAACGATAGATAACAAAGATATTTCTAAAATAAAATTAAGTAGTTACCGTAAACATTTGGGTGTTGTATTACAAGATGAGTTTTTATTTGAAGGAACGATTCGAGAAAATATTCTATTTCCAAGACCAAATGCTACAGAAACTGAATTACAAAATGCGGTAAAAGCAGCCTATGTAAATGAATTCACGGATCGTTTCGATGATGGACTGGAGACACTAATTGGAGAAAGGGGTGTAAAGCTTTCTGGTGGACAGCGCCAACGATTGGCAATAGCTAGAGCCATATTAGCAAACCCTAAAATTATTATTTTAGACGAAGCGACTTCTAGTTTAGATACAGAAAGCGAAGCATTGATTCAGAAAAGTTTATCTGAATTGATGAAAGAAAGAACCACCATTGTGATTGCACACAGGTTAAGTACCATTAAGCAAGCAGATCAAATATTGGTAATAGAAGCAGGGAACATTGTAGAGAGAGGAACCCATGATGAACTGATTGAGAAACAAGGTAGATATTACGAGTTGTATACCTATCAATCAAAAATTTAAAAAAGAAAAAGGGTTTATTAAATAAACCCTTTTTCTTTTGCTGAATGTATTAGCTCTCTATCTTCAGTACTTTTAACATCAAAAACATGTTTTAAGTGTCGTTTACGTTTTTCAATTGCATTGATAGAAAGTAGTACAATATGTGGCAATTCCTTCATTTTTGTACCGATAGATAGTTCATATAGAATTTTACGATCAATATCATCTAATAACATATCGTTAGAAACTTGACTTCGTAACATTTTCATCACTGTTATACTGTAATAGGGAGCACCAGAAATCAACGCCTTGATGGCAGTGACTAATTCTTTTGGGGTGATATCATTTTTGATCAAAAAACCATCAGGATTGATACTTTTGAAAATACTATGCACTCTGTAATTATCATTAAACGTTGTTGAAACTATAATTTTAGAATCAGGAATGAGTTGATTAATCTTTAAGCCTAAATCTTCGCCAGATAGTATTTTTCCATCTTTAGAAGGTGGCAAGCTAATATCTAAAAAAATGATATCTATAGTATCAGAGTTTTTAGCATATTGCTTTATAAAATCATAAGCAGTATCACAATCATTAGCAACATCTATTTTAAAAGAAATACTAGGGTCTTCCTTAGTAATTTTATGAAAAGCACTTTTGTAAGCCTCAGAAATTAGAGGATGATCATCAATAATTAATGCTTTATACTGTTTGTCTGCCATGGTTAATTTGTTACGGGAATCTCAATAGTAATAGAAGTTCCTTGTTCCATTTTTGATTCAATTTCTAACCTTCCTTTTAATTTCTTAATTCTAGACTTCATATTTTTAATTCCGATTCCTTTCTTTGCCTTTTTAATATTAAAACCAACACCATCATCTTTTAGTAGCACTACAAGTGTAGTGCTTTTGATAGAAAAGTCTAAGATAACATTTTTAGCATGTGCAGACTTCACAATATTTTGTAAAGATTCTTGCACTACACGATAGATGTTTATTTTAATGAGCTGACTGATATTCTTCCAAGCAATTTGTTCATCAAAAGAAACTTGATGCTTAAAGTTTCCAGTAGTACTGTTTGTTTTTAATAATTGTTTGATCAACGTACTAAAGTTAATTTGATCCGCAGAAAAATTATTGCTTAATTTATGAGAGACATCTCTAATCTCTTTTTCTATTTCTTGCAATTCCTCTAAAAACGATTCGTGTTGCTTTTGCGTTTCTTCGCTAGCATCAAAATCTAAAAAGCCCAATCCAACACGGGTACCGAACAATCTACCCAAAACACCATCGTGTAATTCTTCTGAGATTCGATTCCGTTCTTGTACACGTTCTTCTTCAATAATGGCCTGTTGTTCTAAGGTTAATAGATATACTTGCTCATTGGCTTTTTGCTGTTCTGCCTCAAGCACAAGCTTCTCGTTTTTAGATTTTTGAGTCCTTAAAAAATAGGCAAGCGATAAGATTAAAATCAGCCCAACACTGGTAATAGAAATAATAATGGTTTGCTCAGACAAGCGTTTGCTTTCTTCAATGTGCTCATCTGTTTCAAATTCAATTCGGGTAAATTTATTTTGGACTTTACGTTCTGCAGTTGACAAGCTATCACTAAATTGGATATACCTCTCCAAGTATTTTTTTGAGTTTTTTATATCTAATACCGCTAGTTTTTTTAATGAATTTAAATAATTACTTCCATTTTTTATTTTTTGAGCAATGAAGTTAGCTTCTTTAACATATTTTAGTGCGTTCGTTGTGTCTTTAATATATTTAAAATAGTCTGAGATATTAATTTTACTAACCATTACAGAGGCTTGATTCCCTATACTATCTCTAATCCTTAATGCTTCAAATAAATCCCTTTTAACATTGATTGTGTCATTTAGAAAAATTTTGCAATATGCTCTATTATTTAAAATCCTTGCATAGTCAATCATGTTATTATCTTTCTTTAGGTCAATGTTGTAATATTTTAAAGCCTTGGAATAATTGCCTTTTTTAAAATATGAAGACCCCATATTATTATAACTACTCAGGTATTTCTTATTTTTACTTTTTATTTTATTGAAAAAAACTAAAGCTTTTTTATGGTAAAGAATGGATTTATCATATTCTTGAATGTCATTTTGTAGTATTGCTAACTGGTTATAAGAGCTGTATAGCCATTTGTAATTGTTTAATTTTTTAAACTTCTCAATAGCTTTTATAGTTAATACTTCACTACCTGAATAGTCACGATATCGGCCCTTAATAAAAGCCATTGCAAAGAGCATCCTTGCAGTTTGATATTCTTTGTCGATTTTTTCAAAAAAAATGTATGCCTCCTTATAATGAAAATAAGACTTCTCATAAATTTCTCTATGATTATAATAATCGGCTAAACTCCAATGTGTATCGGCTATTGTGAAAGAGTCTTTCAATTGATAGGCTAGTTCTTGGGTTTCCTTATTAATTTTTTGAAAAAGTAAAGTGTCTTTCAATTCATAATATCGATAGGCAACAATACTTAGATTTTTAGTTTTGTATTTATCGTTTGGTTTTAAATTTAAATTATTATAAGCTTTACTTAAATTGTTCTTTTTTTGAATTAAAGAGTTTGTTTTTATTCTTGAGTTTTTTATCCAAATGGATATACTATCTTTTATCTCAACTGGATCATGAGTCTTTATTTGTTTTGTATCACTACAAGATAATAGTAGGTAGCTAAATAATATATATACAGTAATAGTTAGGTATTTGGCTAGAATTTTCAAACAATTAGATTTTAGAAAAACAAATCTAAAAAAAAAAGCCTTTAACTTGTAGTTAAAGGCTTGATAGTTTTATATAAAGAAATGTTTATCCATTTCCTTTACCTGATCCATCTTCACCACTAGTTACTGGATCTGTATCTAGAGAATCAGTACCAGTTCCGTCATCAGCAGGAGGTGTGTCATCAGCAGGATCATCTGTTCCTGTTACGTTTTCTATAGGTGGGTTTTGCATTAATTCGTCTTCTGCGGTTAAATCTGTACAAGAGATTGTAACTAGTGAGAATAAAGCGATCATTAAAATTGTTTTAATTGTTTTCATAATATAATTTTTGAATTTTGACATTAGTTTACTTTGCCGTAAATACAGCGGTTGATTTCTGAAAAGAATGTGTACCAGGTTACATTGTGATCAACAATGAAAAGTCATCGATGTTCAATTCAGTTTTCTGCTTCTAGAATGCAGGGATAAAGAATTTCGGTATTTCGTCAAATTGAAATTAGCGTATGCTACTAAGGCCTACTGTAGTGTGGCTAACTTCTCGAAATTCTGTAAGGTTCACAATTGGAATACGTTTTGCAATTTTTCTGTTTACTTGTTAATTCTTACCTAAATTTACAGCTCTTCTTAAGAGTATAAAATTGGCTTTTAGTAAACGTAGCTTGTTATTGAGTAAACGCCCATTTTGAGTTAGGGTTAGTTATTAGAGAGATGTTTTGTCTTATTATTTTTTAATTGAAATTTAAAATAAGTCAAGCAAACAATTCAATACACATCTTCTAATGCACTATCTTATTTAACGGGGTTTTTTGAGTCTAAGAATTTAGACAGGTTGATTTTTTTCATAGCTTTTGATTTTACCTTAAGATACTAAAAATAAACGATATATGCAAGATTTATCAAGCTTTTCTTACACTTTTATGCGTTGATACTCTCTTGTCTATCTAATCGATTCACAACGTGAATTTGTGTACTATACACAGGTTCTTTTTCATAGTAGTTTAATTCAAAGCCCGTGCCAAAAATTCACAGTAGGTGTTTTGTGATTCGCTATATATTGATTTTTTAGTATGTAGTAGTGCATAAAAAAAAGCACCTTATATAAGGTGCTTTTGCTGCTATATGTATATATAAAAAGTACTGCGACTAACTATGTATCCTATTTTCAACTGATATCCTTTTTCTTTTTTCCAATAAACTCAATAATGCATCAAATAGCATATTGTTGTTGTTAGGGATTCTATTATTTTTCATAAGCATTTATTTTATGCGTTTGTTATCTAAAATTGTGTTCCATTATTACGGTGCAAAGATGAAACAATTTTTAGATAAAAAAAGAAATAACATGAAATTAAATAATTGATAATCAGCTAATTAAGTTGTGTTTAGGCATGAGTCATCCTGTCCGGAAATATTCAGATAGTTGATGTATTGATAACATATTGTTTTTCAATTCTTTAGTGTTCAATATTCAGGGCTATGTTTTTTAACTATTCATGGTATTATTACTAAAAAAAAATCATAAAAAAAGCGACCAACACTGTTGGACGCTTATATATTTGTTATTCTTGGGTTATTTCATCATAAAATTACGGTAGAAAATAGACATATAGCATCCTGTTTAGTAGAATTACTTCAGTAATTCCACTAACATCACACGGATCAAATTGTGCTTTTAAAGGCGCTTGTATCATTTTTATTTTTTTGTTTAAGCTGCAAATATATACTTATCTATAAATATGTATATAGATTGTATGTGAAAAGTATGGATTTCCCTTACCAAAAGTATGGGAAACCCATACTTGACTCTCAGGTAAATCAAATACTTTTGAAGTATCAAGTAATATATCTTGTATAAACAATATTGAAGTTAACAAATAATGCTGGGAAATTTATTAAGAAAAAGAAATGATTGGAACCTCTGAGGATTAAATACATAATAGTTTATCTATAAACACTTCAATATGTATTATAACATACATTTAATCTTCAGTTCTCCGACCAAATGATAAATTTTATTTTTTATATTCTCACTTTAATAATGCAGTACATCATACTTATAATTGCATTTTAACTTATCCTTTATCCATTCAACTTATTAAGTTGAAATAGATTCTTTACACTGATGTATTTGTTTATTGTAAACCCCTTTTGTATATGTAACATTTATCTGTCTGCTAAAAGCATAGATCTCTACTTTATATGTGTTCATTTAATTTGGTTTTAAGGGCATTAATTTCTTGCTCTAATTTTGCGATGTATTTTTGTTGTGGAATCAATGCTTCTTCAATTTCATCAACAGTATATCTTGGAGTAATATGCTGTGGACAGTTCCAATCATAAGCCTCAATGTTTAAAATGAACATTCGCTCAGGTCTAAATTTATAATCGTCTAAATCTAATAAGTCATATAATTCTGGCTGCTTGTCTAACTCGATTATTTCTGCTTTAGCATATATTTTTAGCCTAGCCTTCCGAGGGTAATCAATCATGATTAAAGAAACCTTTGCATTGGTAGCAATGTTACCAACAGAGACATATTGTTTGTTCCCAGAAAAATCAATAAAGCCAACCCGTTTTGAGTCTAACACTTTTAAAAAACCTTTAGGTCCACCGCGATGTTGTATGTATGGAAAATCATTAGAACCAGTAGAAGCTATGTAAAAACTGTTTTGGTTTTCTATAAATGAAATTTCTCCATCAGTTAACCCATCAATCACGCTAAACTTTTCCATTCTAGCATAACTGTTTCTACTTCCGTGTTTTTTTTGTAAGTTTTTAGCAGCATCTGAAAATGCGATTTCTGCAAAATTTTTAGCCATTAGGTTTATTGTTTTGGTAATTTTCTACACCAGAGAAGTTTTTTCTCTAGTGTAGGTTTTTTTGTGAATATTATGCTTTTTTAATTTCAACGTTGATTAAGAAAATTAAAGGAATTGCATATGCTAAATGTCTAACTAGAGTAATTACAGGCATCATTGGAGATAAGTCTAAACCTGCTACTCCTGCTCCTAATAATGGTAACATAAATAACCATACTAAAGCAACAGTTTCTCCTCCAACAAAGATCAATGGTCTTACCCATTTTGGCCCCCAAAGAGAAGGAGCAATTCCTGCATATAAAATAGCTAATAAAATTCCGTTACTATAATGCCCAATCACTCCATAGCCTAAACCTAATCCTGTTTTCGCTCCTAATATTCCGGGGATGTCCCACCAGTTTCCAGTAATTAATAATCCTACTAAGTCAAATAATACAGTTCCTAAAAAACCTGCTATAATTGCGTATTTCCAATTGATTGTCTTCATAATTTCTTGTTATTTATTTTTTGATTGTTTTTGTGATTGGGCCTATAAATTTATCTGCCCAATCACTTTATTAATTTATTTAATGTTATTCTTTTTTAAGAACTTTAAAATGTAGTTTGCTATTTCATCTCCTTTTTCTTCTAGAGCAAAATGACCAGTATCTAATAAATGTGTTTCTACATTCCTTAAATCTCTTTTATAAGGATGTGCTCCTTCAGCTGGAAAAATATAATCGTTCTTTCCCCAAACAATTAGAGTAGCTGGTTGATATTCTCTAAAATACTGTTGCCATTTTGGATATAAAGGAACATTGGTTCTGTAGTCATAAAACATGGCCAATTGAATCTTATCATTTTCAGGTCTTTTCAAATGCTGTAAATCTAAGTTCCAGTTATCAGGACTAATTTTTGAAGCATCTTGTACACCATGTGTGTATTGCCATTTTAATCCATCTGAGGAATGAAATCCTTCTAATGCTTTTCCGTTTTCAACTGTATAGTTATTCCAATATTTTTTAATAGGAATCCAGAAATCACGTAAGCCTTCATCGTATGCATTTCCATTTTGGATGATCAATGATTCAATTCTATTTGGATATTTTGATGCAATTCTAAATCCGATAGGTGCTCCATAATCCATTAAGTACAAACTGTATTTCTCAACTTTTAATTTTTGTAAGAAGCCTTCTACAATAAGTGACATGTTATCAAATGTATAATCGAAATCTTTCATTGCCGGTTGCTCACTTCTTCCATATCCTGGATAATCAGGAGCTAATACATGATAACGAACAGACAAGTCTGTTATTAAGTTACGAAACATATGAGAAGAGGTTGGGTATCCATGTAATAAAACGATTGTTGGTTTGTTTACGTCTCCAGCTTCTCTGTAAAAAAGATCAACTCCATTCACCTTGATAGTTTTATGAAATGTTGTTGCTGTTTTAATTTTTGATATGGTTACTTCTTTGTTCTCTTTTGATGTATTGAATGCAAAGATTCCTAAAGATAGAAATGCTACTAATAGAATTCCTAATACTGGTTTGATTGTTCTTGTTTTCATTTTATTTAAGTTTATAGTTAATTATTTATGCTAATTCTAATTTTTCAATGTTTTGAGCTTTTGGAAAATCAATTTCAAAGCCTCCATTATGGTATATGTTGTTTGTAATTGTTGTTATAGAAACGATAGCAATTAACTCTGCAAATGCCGCTTTTGTATAACCAGTTTCTAAGAAATTAGTTACCGTGTTTTCTGTTGGATGTCCTTTTAGTTTTAGAAATTCACTTACAAGAATAACTAAAGAATTTAGTTTCTTATCTTCAATAGTACTTGATCTTAATTGAAGCGTTTCCTCTTCGGTAAATCCATTCATTTTTCCAATTGCTGTGTGTGCAGATATGCAGTAAGCACATCCATTTGTTTGTGAAGTAGCTAATGCAATAGCCTCATATTCTTTGGCAGAAAATTCACCACTTTTTAAAGTTTCAACAAAGGTCAAGTAGCCTCCTAATAGTTTATCTGATACACCCATTGTTGCATATAGGTTTGGTACCATTCCAATCTTACCTTTTAAGATGTTAAAAATTGCTTGTGAATTAGTGTTCGCTTCTGTTAAGCTTAACGGTTTTAAAATGTTCATAATTTGTATTTTTATTATTTAATTGATTTATAATTTTCTTTCTGATTCTTTTATTTCAATATCATTGGCACTCATGTCTCTTACTTGCATTTTTCCTTGGCTGTCAAACTCCCAATGCTCATTTCCATGCGTTCTTATCCATTGACCCGTTATTGCGTTGTTCCATTCATATTCAAACCGTACAGATATTCTATTGTCAGTATAAGACCATAAATGTTTTTTTAATTTATAGTGCAGTTCATGATCCCATTTATTGGACAAGAATTTTTTAATTGCTGCTCTTCCAATAAAAAATTGACCTCTATTTCTCCATTGAGAATCAATTGTGTAAGCCATTGATACGTTTTCTGGATTTTTACTATTCCAAGCATCTTCTGCTGCTTGTACTTTTGCTGTTGCGGTTTCCTTAGTAAAAGGAGGAATTAAGTTTTTCATGTTTTATACAGACAGGTCTGTTTATTTTTTTGATTAAATATTTACTCTCTCTCTTTTGGGTAATTCTATGATAATAATTTCTTACAGGTGTTTTTTGCTGATAGAATAGGCCAGCTGTTATGTTGTATTTGAGATAAGATAATTGCTCCATCCATTAATACTAAGATTTCATCTCCTAACTCCTTAGCTTCTTTTGTGCTAAATCGAGTATCTTCTTGTAGAATGTTGTGAATCCAAGTTCTCAATTCATTTTTATGCAATACAACTTGGTCTTTTATTTTTTGTTGATCTTTAGGTAAGTCAATAAATATATTTTGAAATCCACAACCTCTGTATTCAACTTCAGTCAACCAATTATTTAGGTAGTCAAAACAGCCAATAATTTTATCACTTACCGTTTTTTCATCAGTAATGAAATCAAATAGATTACCAATCCAATTAGTATGACGTTTCTTTAAATAGGCAACTGCAATATCCTCTTTAGATCTAAAATGTTGATACATACTTGCTTTTGCAACACCAGCTTCAGCTATTATTTGATTGATTCCGGTTTGATTATAGCCTGCATTGTAAAATAAATCAGATGCTGTTTCAATGATTCTATCTTTTACCCCTAGTTTTTTCATACAGCAAATGTACAACTCTTTTTAACTAAAACAGACAAGTCTGTATATTTTTAACGTTTCTTTAACGTTTTGAAAGTTTATAACTTCGTTAACTCATCATAAATAAAATCATAATAATGATTCATATTAGGCACCATAAAGCTCCCATGTTTTGTGCTGTCTTTTAATATAGAGAGATCAAAGAGTTGTAAATCGTCAACTTCTTCTGATTGCATTTTAAGTTGGTCAATGCTTTTGTTGAGTTTACATACATATATATGTTTAAACTCGTTGTCTAAAATTCCGTTTGGATGTACTATTTCATCTTTCCGAAATCCGATTTTCTGTAAATCAGTTTCTTTTATCGTCAACCCAATTTCCTCTTGTACTTCTCTAATTGCCGCAATTGCAGTTTTTTCTCCAGTACCAATATGTCCAGCAGCAGAAACATCCCAAAGATTAGGAAAAACTTTTTTAATAGATGCCCGTTTCTGAAGTAACACTTTTTTATCATCTGTATACAACCAAACATGAATGGTTTGATGATACAACCCTTTTAGATGGGCTTCAGATTTCAAACAGGTTTTTCCGGTGAATTCTCCTGTAGATGTTAATATGTCTATGATCTCATCCATATAAAAAATCCCGCATGAAGCGGGATTGATTTTTTTAGTCAAAATAAGAGAATGTTTCCCCGTCCTTAATTTTTAATAACGATTCGTAAATCATTTTAATTACATTTTCTACATCATCTCTATGCACCATTTCTACAGTGGTGTGCATATAACGTAATGGTAAAGAAATTAATGCAGATGCAACTCCGCCATTACTATACGCAAAGGCATCTGTATCTGTTCCTGTTGCTCTTGATAAAGCTGAACGCTGAAAAGGAATCTTGTTTTCTTCAGCAGTATCTATAATTAAATCACGTAGTTTTTGCTGAACAGCAGGAGCATACGCAATTACTGGTCCTTTACCCATTTCTAAATGACCTTCTTTTTTATTGTCGATCATTGGAGTAGTAGTATCATGAGTAACATCAGTAACAATTGCTACATTTGGTTTGATACGTTGTGTGATCATTTCTGCTCCCCGCAATCCAATTTCTTCCTGTACAGAATTGGTTACATACAATCCAAAAGGCAATTCTTTTTTGTTTTCTTTTAATAAACGAGCCACTTCTGCAATCATAAACCCACCCATTCTGTTATCTAAGGCTCTACAAACAAACTTGTCTTTGTTTAGAATATGAAATTCATCTGGATAGGTAATTACACAACCAACATGAACTCCAAGTTTTTCCACTTCCTTTTTAGTTGTACAACCAGTATCGATAAAAATATTCTCAGGCTTTGGCGTTTCTTCTTTTCCTTTCATACGAGTATGAATTGCCGGCCATCCAAAAACTCCTTTTACAATACCTTTTTTTGTATGAATATTTACAATTTTACTAGGTGCAATTTGATGATCACTTCCTCCATTTCTAATTACATAGATCAATCCATTGTCAGAAATGTAATTTACATACCATGAAATTTCATCAGCATGTCCTTCTATTACTACTTTAAATTTTGCATCAGGATTGATAACTCCAACTGCTGTTCCATAAGTGTCAGTAATAAACTCGTCTACATAAGGTTCTAAATAGTCCATCCAAATTTTTTGCCCTTCCCACTCATATCCAGTAGGAGCTGCATTATTTAAATACTTTTCTAAAAAGTCAATTGATTTTTTATTTAATATCGATTTTTTTGCCATTATGTTTTTCTCTTTTTTGTAAAAATAAAAGGATTTTTATGTAATGAAGTATAAATATGGAGAAACTTATGTGTCTATGATCTATTTTTTAATTCTCTTAACAATTAAAGAGCAATCATTCCTGTGAATTTATAATATATTTGCATCTATATTAAAGTAAAGAATTTTGAAGTTTATAGTATACTTATATATAGTGTTGTTTTCTTTGGTCAGTTTTGGTCAGAAGAAAGACAGCATTCCATTATCTGAGCAATACATTTTAATTAGAACCGGTGATACGTTGACCATTGATTTAAATGAAATAATGTTATTGCCCAAAACCAAATTCAAATCTAAAGGAGATATTAAGTATTACTATTGGATGCGAAAGAAAGTTTTCAAAGCATATCCTTATGCAATGTTGGCTTCTCAACGGTTGGATACTCTTACCAATAGGTTAAAGAGAATAAAGAGTAAAAGAAAGCGCAATAAATATATAAAAATTGCTCAAAGGTATTTAGAGGGTGAGTTTACTGATCAATTAAAAAAGATGACAAGAACAGAAGGTCGGATTTTAATTAAATTGATACATCGTCAAACAGGGAAAACAACTTTTAAGCAAATTAAAGCATTGAGAAGTGGTTGGAAAGCATTTTGGTACAATGCAACAGCCAATGTTTTTAAGCTGTCATTAAAATCTGAATTCCATCCAGAAACTATTAATGAAGATTTTCTGATAGAAGATATACTACAAAGAGCATTTATTCAAGAAAGATTGGTTGAGCAAACACATAAGCTTAAGATCGATTTGGATCAAATGTATACAAATCACAAGGGCTTTATTAATGTAGATACTTACAGAGAGATGTTTGAAAAGATGAAAAAGAAGAAGTCAAAGAAATAATTCATTTTTTTTTTGATTGTAAGTACTGTATTCACAGGCTGTTAAA
>Ga0209396_1002024_pt1 | contig 21757 bp, 24 predicted proteins | sample GOMGulsemesocosm_6_FD_184638 | JGI IMG/M metagenome (GOLD analysis project Ga0209396, IMG submission 184638) | Methane-oxidizing microbial communities from mesocosms in the Gulf of Mexico - GOM8C Gulf of Mexico (SPAdes) (version 2) | ecosystem: Environmental > Aquatic > Marine > Cold seeps...
TAATTAGTAATTTAGATGGGTGTATTATCCATACAAGCAATTAAAGCGGGACTTTTTACAGTTTGCTCAGTTTCGCTTCGCTTCACAATTTTAGCAAACTAATAAAAAGCCCCTTAATGTGGGCGTTGATATGACTCCCACAGTCAACTTTTTTACACTGATCCTTGCTTCTTTTTTAAAGCCATTCATAAATATATTAAAAAAGTGAGTTAATGCACTGAATGAAGCAAAGTAATTTCGTCGGTTATCATGCTGATATTCGTGGATTACTAATCTATTGATTAGCAGTGCCTACCTTACATTTTCCGTCGTGACACATTGTTTCAGTCTATGCTCGTGGATCAACATCGATTGCTCAATGTTGCCGACCTAACGCCCTCGGGAGTTGTGCCACACCCGCTGCTTGATCCAATGCATTAACTCTAATCTTTTCATGCTGGTACTCTAGCTGTTCGTTTTTTCACATCAATTGGTGCAATTACCACTTCCCTAGAAATAGCCCATATATATGCAATCATTTCTCTGGCTATCGCAGTCACAACAACATTACGATGTTTACTGCGGTGCATGAGCCTTTGGTATCTTCTACATAATCTTAATTGTGCTTGCCAAGCGATATCAATTACTTCTTTACTTAACATTTCCTGTCGTTTTTGCATTTCAGTAGATACTTTTGCTGGAAATTTGTAACTGTGTGCGCCTTCAATTAGTAAACGTCTAGCTCGGCCATTACCGCATTTTGATATTTTTCCTAACTTACGTTTATCGCCACTAGAATCTTCACTTGGTGTCAAACCTAAATATTTCATTAGCTTTCTAGGATTATCAAATCGCCTTAAATCACCGAGTTCAGCAATAATACTTGCAGCTATTAAAAACCGTACTCCACGCATGGCTTGTATTGCTTTAACAACGGGATAATAACGCCACTGCTTAACCTGATGTTCAAGTTCGTTAACTAAGCGCTCTAACCGTTTCATTCTTTCATTAATCGTATTGAGCATTTCCTGTAAAACAATTTGCTGTGCGGGATGAGGTAAGATTAATTCATTTAGCCAACGAAGATGCTTAAGTGACCAACTGGCAGTACCGTCATAACAAATGTTATTCCTTAATAAGAAGCCTTTTAATTGGCATCGAGCATGGTTTAAATCTTTAGTTGCAGTTTGCCGTGCCCGAGATAAATCACGAACAGCTTCGTCTTCAGCTTCAGGTACATAAATAATTGGAATGTCGTTCATTTTAAGTAGATGAGCGAGTTTCATCGCATCTTTACGATCAGTTTTGACTTTTTCACCTGGTTTTTTAGGTAAAAGGGAAGGGGCTACGACATAACAACAATGACCTAAACTAGTTAATAATCGATAAATCCAATATCCACAAGGACCGGCCTCGTAAACAAAATGAAGGGTTGCTTGTGGATATTTGGATTGGAAATCACGAGCCATTTTGATTACGGAAGATTTAGCACTAGAAATGCGACCATCATGTATAACGTGATTATCACGACCATCCAACTCATGTGCGACTTCAAAAAACTCTTTATGAGTATCTAATCCAATGAAAACTATGCTAATGTTATTCATGCTAGCCTCTGCTTTATATTGTTTTGACACATATATTATGGCTCTGGCTTGTCAGTTTTGCTGATAAACTAACCCACGAAAATGTAGAGGCTAGCTCTTTGTGGGAGTCATTGTGTCTATGTGCCGTAATGGTATCGGAGCTGTGCAATTAGAATAGTGTCATCTTGATGTTTATATACGATTCTATGTTCATCGTTTATACGTCGTGACCAATATCCAGATAATCCATGTTTTAAAGCTTCAGGCTTACCAATACCTTCTTGAGGAGTTCTTTGGATATCTTTAATCAGTAAGTTAATACGTTTAAGTATTTTTTTGTCGGTGGTTTGCCAGTAAATGTATTGTTCCCAAGCTTTTGTTGAAAATGTTAATTTCATTCAATAAGCTCTCTTTCTGTTCCATTACCTGCTTCAAGTTCGGCAATGGACTCTAAAAGGCTTCTAGCATTTTCAGGTGATCTTAGTAAATATGTAGTTTCTTGCATGGCGTTATAATCTTCTAACGACATCATAACAACAGGAGCTTCACTTTTACGTGTAATAATAATTGGTGCGTGATCATTACAGACATGCGCCATTGTATTTGCTAAGTTTGCTCTAGCTGCTGTATAACTTATTGCATCCATGTGTTACTCCAAAGTGTTCATGTACGTTAATAAGTACAGTGTAGCGTATTGGCACATAACAAGCAATTCAAGTGGGACTGCTAACAGTTTGCTCGGTTTCACTTCGTTTCACATTTTAGCAAACTATTATCAGCCCCTTATGCGGGCGTTATATTTTTGGGAGAAGTAGGTGGAATTATCCAAAGTTACAGACAATAACGAAATTCGGAAATATATCGGCTTGTTGTACTCCGAGCTTTTTGATCAACAGGCAGTACCTTCAGAAGAGCTATTCGACAATATATTCTCACAACTGAAAGATCCGAATAACCATCATGATGCTTATTGTTTAAAGGAAAATAATGAAAGCGTTGCATTCTTTACTTTGGCTGAGTCATTTTCGATATTTGCAAACGGAAAGTATGGGATCATAAATGAACTATGGGTGAATGAAAATTATAGATCTAAAGGTGTGGGTAAAACTGTAATTCAAGAAATACTTAACATTGGCTTTGAAAGAAACTGGAACAGAATAGATGTTTCAGCTCCAGTAGATGAAAAGTGGGATCGAACATTTAATTTTTACAAAAAGAACGGTTTTACTTTCACCGGAAGAAAATTAAAGGTTTGCTTGTAATTAAAATATACAAGTCGTTTAAACGGAAAATTAACAGTTAGCCATAGCTTCGCGATTATAGCCAACAGTTAATTTCCCTTCGCGGGGCGTTAGTATGCTGGAGTTTAACGTTTAGCTTCGGTTAAAAACTTAATGTTAAACATGCAATAAAATAACTAAGTATTGCGTATAAATAGATACTCAAAAAGGATATAAGCGAGTGAAAATATTTTTGATCGCCTTCATTGCCACACTTATAGCGTTTTGTGCCAGCGCACAGAGTAAACAACTTGTGGCAGACAGCGGCTTTGCTGGGCAGGCGCTTAAAAACTGCAAAACTGATTTGCGTTACCTTAATCAGGTCATCGGTTGGCAAGTGAAGTGGCCCAGGCAGTGGCAGAGCATCATAGCATCTGGGCCAGAGACTGTGGATGAAGCAACCACAACTTGGTCTCAAGTTCCTGCGGCATTAAAACTAGCTATAGAGATATTACGCTTAGGCATATCCTCTGAAGAAACAGCACCACGCGCAGTAGTTATTCGAGTTCAGCAACAAGTTCGCGACCTTTTGTCTGATCTGACTATGGTTAATTCAAAATATACTTTTAAAAATGTTGAAAATACAAATGCGACTCAATGGAACTCTCTTATAAGAGAAAATATTGCGTCAGCAGTTTCAAACTTTGAGAAATTTCTTCATAACGAATATCTTCCAAAAACCAGTACAGCTCCCGGACTTTCCCAACTCAAAGGTGGGGGGGAATGTTTCTCTGATGCCGTAACATGGTGGACAACCTTGAGCCCATCCCTGAGTGAAATTGAAGAGATCGGTAAACAATTTATCAAGGAATCACGCGCTAAATTACTTGCAACGGGAAAGAAAGGCGATACGGTGGAGAGCATGCTAACGGGTCTTCGTACTAAAATAGATGATAACCGCACTAGCGCTAAAGAGTTACTTACCATTTCAGAACTAGCGCTGGCTCGGGCGCACGATAAAACGTTGTTGTCATTTTCGAAACAGGCTAAAAAAGAAATCATTGTTCACGAAATGCCAAAATACTTACAAGCTTCAGCCCCTGCAGGGTATTACGGTCGAGCTCAAGGAAATACACCAGCCCGATATATTATAAACCCGTCACGTCCAAATGAGCGACGCCTTATGGCTGAAGTGATCGCTTTTCATGAAGGAGTACCCGGTCACCATCTTTGGTCTTCATACCCTAGAAAAGAGCCGTCCACAGGTTATAATTCAGGTATTCTTGAAGGATGGGCACTCTATTCCGAATATCTTGCGGATGAAATGGAACTATACAGCACAACGTTTGACCGGCAAGGTATGATCACAAAACATCTTTGGGCAGCGAGCCGTCTTATTGTTGAACCAGGGCTTCATTTTAGAGGTTGGTCGCGTGAAGATGCTATTCGCTTCATGATGGAAAATACAGTGATGTCTCGTACCGAGATTGAAATTGAAGTGGACCGCTATATTGCTATGCCGGGTCAATCGCTTAGTTATATACTCGGGGCTGATCTTATTTTGTCTGAACGCAAGAGTGCGCAAAATATCATGGGCACTCTTTTTGATATTTCTGAGTTTCATGATGTAATTTTAGAACCGGGAGTACGGCCATTACCTCAAGTTCGCGAAGATATTAGGGCTTGGGTTCAGCTATCTAGCGCAGATGCTGAGCAAAGAGAACACGGAAAATAGGCAATATAGCCGTTGTTAAAAAGGACATTTAAAATTCGTGATAAACGTTTCTTTATTTGATAACTTTTGATATATCAATAGATTGTGTACTAACAAGTAAATTAACAGGACACGTAACGCTTGCTCGGTTCTGCTTCACTTCACAATTTTAGCAAGCGTTTCTTAGCCCGTTATTTGGGCGTTATATACACAGGTGAATATCGTTGCAGTGCCCAAAATGTAAATCCAATGTGGTTCCGAGAGATGAGAAAGTGACATCTCAACACATAAAGCGGTTGTGCCCAGTTTGTGGTTACGAGTTCTTCTTTAGGTTTAATTGGTTACAAATAATACTGATCTATTCTGTTTTTGCTATGGTCATAGTTGGATACTTCCTAGCATAGAATTGACCTATTTTCTTGAATAGGGTAGTAAAGTACTGAAACTGCTGCCAAGTTTTAACTCGGTATTTATGTTAAGTTTATTTATAGGCTAAATGTACGCTTGTATTTCTGCTTAAGTGTACATAAAAAGCAGTTTAACAAGGACAAAATACAGTTGGATTTTGCTCCTTCATCAATTATTCTAACCAACTATATTTTTCTCATTAACAGGGCGTTATGTCTCTGGGAGGTTATGTCATGTCAATTAATCTAATTACTGAAAACTCTTGGGATGACATCGTAAAAATCCAGAAAGAAGCCTATACCGATATCGCTCCTGAAGATGTAAACATTCTAAAAAATAAATGGCATTCATCGCCTCAAACCTGTGCTGTATATTCAGACCATAAAGGAAAAGTAATAGCTTACTTATTAGCACACCCATGGGCAAGAGAAACCCCACCAAAGTTAAATGAAAAAATCTCTGTAACTTACAGCTCAACTTTATTTATTCATGATCTAGCATTAGCTCTTGAAGGAAGAGGAAAAAATATAGGTAAAAAATTAGTACAGAACCTAATTGATAATGCCCAATCTGAGAGTTTTGTAAAAATACTATTAGTAGCGGTTCAAAACTCAACTAGCTTTTGGGCTAAGTTTGGTTTTATAAATATGCCTAGTGAAGAAATTTGTGTAAGTTATGGTAAAAATGCACATTTAATGGTGTTAGAGTTAGAGACATAACAAGCACTTTAAACGGAAAATACAGTTAGCTATTTTTACTCAGTTCACATTTTAGCCAACTAATTTTTTTCACTTAAGAGGGCGTTAACAGGCAAAGAGGTAGCATGGAGTCTCGGCTAAAGAGTTTAATAATGTCAGTCCCTGAATTGGTTGAAACAGCTAAGGTTTGTAGGGGGGTCGGCTTACCTAATTTTTATATCGCAGGTGGCGCAATTACTCAGTTGATATGGAATCATTTACTAGAAAGAGAGCCTCTCGATAAGATCAAAGATTTTGATATAGTTTATTTTGATAATATTGAAATCCGTACAGAAGAGTCCTATGAAACAGAAATTGAGGCTCAGTTAAAGCACTCTGTTAAGGTTGATTTAAAGAACCAAGCTAATGTTCACAAATGGTATCCCTTTAAATTTGGGCAAATTATTCCTGCATACAATAGAGTGGAGCAAGGTATCGATTCTTGGTTATCGGCGTTTGCAATAGGTTTTAATTTCAACACTGACGGAGAGCTATCTATTTATGCTCCTTTTGGATTGGAAGATGCTTTTAATATGCATGTAAAGCCAAATAAGATTGTAATGTCGGAAGTTAACTACATTAAAATGACTAATAGTTTTAAGAAACGGTGGTCGTCAATATCTGTTGAACCTTGGAATTAAGCTTGCTAACAAGAGACTATGGCGTCAATAGTTAATTTAAACTTTTGGCACTTCCCATAAAACTCCATCTCTAAGCATTGAATTTAAGATCACAACCATCTTCCTGATACAGGCAATACTCTCTACTTTTTTAGGTTTCCCAGATGCGACTAATTTTTGATAATGTGCTTTAAATACGGGATTAGATTGTAGTGCAGACATCATTGCCATATATAAAAAGGTTCTAACTTGATGCCTTCCACCTTGTATTTTTCTCACACCTTTATAGCGAGCACTTTCTCTATTCATAGGTGCAATATGCACTAATACACTTGCTTGTTTGCGACTTATGTCCAAGTCTGGCAGGTTTCTGAACCTGGATGCTGCGGCTATTTTTCCAATACCTTTCATACTCTGAAGTATGATGTTTTTAGCTTGATAATCGGGGGAACTTTCAATAAGTTTAACTAGTTTATCTTCAATCTTTTTTATTTGATGTTTAAATAAAGTATGTACAGGTTTGATTGTCATAGCCAAACTTTTGGGTAATATTTGAAGGCGGTTTTTCTCCATTACTAGAAATTGGTTTCTTCGAGCAACTAACTCGCTCATATCCTGTATAACATCAGGTTTTAGAGTAGATAACTTGGGTTTAATTGCTTCACTATAATGTGCAATTAATTGTGCATCGAGTTTATCCGTTTTAGCACGTTGACCAATGGCTTCTGCAAAATGTTTTATGTGAATTGCATTTGCAACGGTGAAATAAATATCAAGAGGTCGGATTTAAATGTCGAGTTGGAATTTACCTGTATCGACCCCGACATTAATGTTTTGATTTGTATGTATTTTCATATAAGCTAACTCTTACTTGCATAATACGGGTTCGAGACCCAGTAGACTATTCGAGTGTAATGCTTGGAGTTCTTTGTCGCGTTCATTCTTGTTATCGGTTTCTCAATAGAGGCGCCAGCATTCAATCGAACTACGACAAGGAAGGCTTTGGTTGCAGCCAAAGCTTGGGTCTCACTTTACCCGAACTCGGTAATAATTAGTAATTTAGATGGGTGTATTATCCATACAAGTCATTAAAGCAGGAAAATTTACAGTTGGCTGTTTTCACTGCGTTCAACATTTTAGCCAACTATAAATTTCCGTTTATTGCAGCGTTAGTGTTCAAGAGGATTTAGCATTGAGTGTAAGAAAAGCCAGAATAGAAGACTTATCATATTTAGTCGAATTTACAGCCGAAGAAGCCAGGGAAGCCGAAGGTAGTGTAAAAATTCCAGATACATTAGAAAAAGGGATTGGTGCAGCTTTAGCTGATAATACTATTGCTACATACTGGGTTTTAGTTGATGAAAACGACATTCCCGTAGGAAGTGTATCAGCACTGAAAGAATGGAGTGATTGGAACGCCGGGCACTATTGGTGGATACAAAGTATGTATTTGGCTCCTAGTCAGAGAGGGAAAGGTCGAATGGCTTTATTGCTTGAAGCTGTTAAAAGTGAAATGAAGTCGCAAAAAGGGCTAGAGCTTCGCTTGTATGTCCATAAAGACAATGGTTCTGCAATACGCGCCTATGAGAAATCGGGCTTCGAGCACTCTGATTATCGAATTATGACGCTCAGTAAATAAATAATAACAAGGGCATAATATCTGACTCTATAAGCTGGGCTTTTTTTTGCAAAAGACAAATGGCGTAAAACAGCGTCCAACTTGTTCCTAAGTTTATGCGGGCGTTATGTTTTTAAGCAGGGTGAGTATGATTGAATGTGTTAGGTATCCAGAAATACCTTTAAATATAAAAGAAGATTTAAATTCTCATATTCATAACGAATTTGGTCACATTCCATTTGTTAATAATATGAAATGGAGTTCACCTGAATGGACTTTATTTATTCGTGAAAATGATGAAATTTCAACCTTTCTTAACATAGTTTTAAGAGAGGTAAATTTTGATAACAGAAAAATTCATGTTGCAGGAATAAACAATGTAATTACACCTAAAAAATTTAGGGGTAATGGATACGCTTCAAAAATAATGAACGAAGCTACAAACTTTATATTCAATCAGCTTAATCTTGAGCATGCATTATTATTATGCGCAGATTCAGTTATCCCTTTTTACAAGAATCTTGGTTGGTATCAAGTTGATAGTAAAGTATATTTTGAACAACCTTCAGGCACAAAGCTTTATGACTCAAATACTATGTTGCTAACTTGTAAATCATCAGTCAGCCCTAGAGAAATAAACTTAAATGGATTGCCTTGGTAGAAAGTAGTTAACAAAACAAAACATAACAAGGGTTTTCAAGTCGGACAAATTACAGTTGGCTGGTTCCGCTTCGCTTCACATTTTAGCCAACTACAATTTGCCCCTTAACAGGGCGTTAACACTCAAGGGAAATTATGAAACGGATAATATTTTTTGCACTTTTTATACTACTCAGCTCCACACAAAGTAAGGCGCTTGAAATTACTTCAAGTGAAATACAATCAGAAATACTAAATCAAACTCGAAATATTCAAGTGTATTTACCACCCACCTACGGTAGCACAAAACAAGTTTACCCTGTCTTATATGTTATAGATGGTCAACGCTACTTTTTACACGGTGTTACTTTTCAAAAAACGTTGAGGTTTGTAGATAAATCCCCAGAATTTATTGTCGTTGGTATCGACACTGATATCCGAAAGCGTAGAGATTTATTAGGCTATCAATCACCTAAGTTTCTTGGTTTTATGAAAGATGAGTTAATCCCATATATAGATGAAAAATACAGAACATCAAAAGAAAGAATATTATTTGGCTGGGAAATGGCTGGAGGCTTTGCAACGCAAGTCATGGCTGAAACCAACCTGTTTAGTACATATTTAATAGCAAGTCCTACGCACATAACTAAAGAAAGAATTGATGTCATAACGCCCAAAATTAAAGCATATAAAAAGGATTCTCCTTTTTTATTTTTAACGCAGGCAGAGCATGAACCTTTTGCTGATGAATTTAATGCACTATTAATCGAAATCGCTCCTACGGAGTTAAACTGGAAGTACACTCGGTTAGTGAATGATGATCATCACACCACGCCGTATCAAACCATTTATCAAGGATTACGAGAGTTATTTAATGATTACCCTCCCATTGTATTTCATACATTAAATGATTTTTCTGAATTTGGCGGCATGGAAAAACTAAAGGAACTTTATAAAAAGCGTGGGCAACGTTACGGCATCTCAATGGAAATTAACGACAAATCTCAGTTTTCCTTGCTTAGATCAGCTATCAGAGAAGATAATCTTGAAAGCTTTGATGAATTTTTAACTAAGTTTCCCTTTTTCACTGATGGAATGCTATTTCCTGCATGGGGTCGTGATTGGGCACATTTTTATATGAAACATCAAGAATTTTACAAAGCAAAGGCAGTATTAGTAAAGGCTTTAAAGCGATTTCCAGAGACTGCCAGTTTACATGCGAATATAAGTGATGCACTGGTGGGTTTAGATGAACAAAAAGATGCAAAAAGACACATTGAAAAAGCGATTGAATTAGCAGATTTGAATAAAGATCCACGGGTAAATTTATATAAACAAAAACTAGCTGAACTTTGATGTAGAATGCTAACAAGCACTTCAAACGGAACAAAACAGTTGTTTAGATTCCGCTTCGCTTCACATTTTAGCAAACAATTATTTGCCTTTTAGTGGGGCGTTATATATTTATGGAGTATTAAGAATATTGGAACATTTGTCATCTATAAAAAAGAAGCTGCTTACAATTACTGAGGTAAGCATGGCTTTATATTGGGTATTTGCTGTTTTTGTTGTTACTGGCTTCATAAATGTAGCACCAGAATACATGTATAGTGATTATAAAAATCCCGTAATAGTTTCTTGGAATTGGTCGTTTTTCCCTATTGATATTCTCTTTTCTGTTTTAGGGTTATTTAGCCGTTTTGGAAAATCTTCTGCGTATCACAAGCAAATGTTATCTACAGTGTCGTTATCATTAATGTTCTGTGCAGGGTTAATGGCGATTTCATTCTGGCTAATAAAAGGTGAGTATGATCCTTTTTGGTGGGGCATTAACCTTTGGTTGGTTGCCTTGTCATCCTGGGTATTTATCGGCCAGTATCATGCAAAGAATATATAACAAAGCAAATCACAATCGCCGACAAAAACACGTGGGATGGACCTCACTCTCGTTCGGCTTGTGTTTGCGGCGTTATGTCTATGGGAGGTTATGTCATGTCAATTAATCTAATTACTGAAAACTCTTGGGATGACATCGTAAAAATTCAGGAAGAAGCCTATACCGATATCGTTCCTGAAGATGTACACATTCTAAAAAATAAATGGCATTCATCGCCTCAAACCTGTGCTGTATATTCTGACCATAAAGGTAAAGTACTAGCTTACTTATTAGCACACCCATGGGCGAGTGAAACCCCACCCAAGTTAAATGAAAAAATCTCTGTAACTTACAGCTCAACTTTATTTATTCATGATCTAGCATTAGCTCTTGAAGGAAGAGGGAAAAATATAGGTAAAGAATTAGTACAGAACCTAATTGCTAATGCCCAAGCTCAGAGTTTTGTAAAAATACTATTAGTAGCGGTACAAAACTCAACTGGCTTTTGGGCTAAGTTTGGTTTTATAAATATGCCTAGTGAAGAAATTTGTGTAAGTTATGGTAAAAATGCACAATTAATGGTGTTAGAGTTAGAGACATAACAAGCGCTTAAGCGGGCGTTTGTTTTTTGGAGATTCCGTGACATATAAAATGCATAAGAAACAATTTGAAGCTATTGAAGCTTTAAGTAGCAATGACAGATACCATCATTTTATTAGTAAAGTAGCTGATTGGGAGCAACTTTGGACTGTTCGTAATGACGATGGATTTCTTCTACCGGTTGCACCCGAAGGTTTTGAGTATTTTCCTATTTGGCCTCACCCAGAATACGCTCAAAAAATTACCGATTTAAACTTCCCTAGTCATACAGCTAAAGAAATATCAATTCATGATTTTTTAGAAAATTGGGTACCAAAGCTATTAGATGATAAAGTGAAAGTTGCAGTATTTCCTAACAAAGAGTGGACGTTTTGGTGTATTGACGCCGATGATCTTTTAGGTGAGTTAATGGAGGAAATGCAGCAATATGAATAAAACATAAGCGGTTAAATCAGGGCAAAATTCAGTTGGCTGTTTTCACTCCATTCAACATTTTAGCCAACTATTAATTTCCCCTTAGTGGGGCGTTATAAGCCAAAATCAAACATCGAGGTAAAATGGCCGTTTTAGAAATACTGAAAGCTCCAAATGAGAAATTAAAAATTAAAGCTGAGAAAGTTGTTAATATCGAAGAAGTTCAAACATTAATTGATGACATGCTTGATACTATGTATGCCACTGATGATGGAATAGGTTTAGCAGCCACACAAGTTGGTAGGAGCGAAGCGATTATAATTATCGATATTTCAGAGGAAAGAAACTCTCCCCTGATACTTATTAACCCCGAGGTTGTTAGTGGCTCGAATAAAGAGATAGGGCAAGAGGGCTGTTTATCTGTTCCTGGGTACTACGCTGATGTAGAGCGATTTACTACGGTAAAAGTTGAAGGCTTAGATCGTAACGGAAAAGAAGTGATTGTGGAAAATGATGATTTTCTTGCAATTGTTTTACAGCATGAAATCGATCACTTAAAAGGTAAGCTATTTATTGACTACCTATCTCCTTTAAAGCAAAAAGTTGCACTAAAAAAAGTAAAAAAAGCGATTAAAACAGCAGTGTAATAATGGCATATAACACACGCATCGAAAATGACGTCAAGCGCTTGGCTGACGCTCATTCTTCGCTAATTATAGTCAAGCATTATCCGCAATTTATGCGGGCGTTAGCCTTACAAGGAATATTAAGTTGCGTTTAGCCTTATTAATAAGTTTCTTATTGTTATCTACATCAGTGTTTTCATGCGAAAACGATGAACCATGTAAAATGAATGCGATGGAAATATTCTTACCTGATGTTAAAAGATATCCATCTCCTAATATCCGCATAGAGAAAATCAATTTTCAAACTGAATCTGGGAACGTCAATACTAAAATAACTAATGATGAGCTTAATAAGATTCAAGAATCTTTAAACAAAGTATCAGTTAAAGCTTTCAGAGAAAGTAATACTAGTTTTGAAGTATTAGCTCAGTTTAAAGTGACACCAGACTCAATTACAGAATTCAAAATGCAGACGACTGGCGGCGAAAAAGAAGATCAAATGCTAACTTATTTTTATGATGCAGCCTCGAAAATTATTGAATATAAATCAACAAAAGATGATGTTTATGTGTTTGTGCATTATAAAATATCACCAATGGTTGCAAAGTAAGGCTAACAAGACATTAAAGCAGGAAATTTACAGTTGGCTGTTTTCACTGCGTTCAATATTTTAGCTAACTATAAATTTTATCTTAATGAGGCGTTAAGTTGCAGAGTGAAGGTTCGAAAATGTCTGAGACAGCAATGGAAAATAAGCAAAATTATCTTGTTAAATTATTATCAGGTGGCTTCAGCTTGGTAGATATCTTTTGGGCTGGTTATTTTATTGTAGGAACTATTTTAGCTCTAGTTATTTCTAAGCTACAGGATGAGCAATCTATCATAATTGGGAATTGTATAAACTCTATTTACCTAATTCTTATAAGTGTGGCAGTGTGGAATTCTGCAACTCAGTTTATTGGTAAAAAATACTGGCCAGTAATTGCCAAAGTATTCGTGGTGTTGGTTATAATAAGTAGTTTCATGAATCTTACTGCATGGGGTTATCACTTACTGTAAGGTTAGGGTCTCTGCATTTTAGCAAGCTTACTCGCCGCTTAAAACGGCGTTAGGGTTACCGAATTGAATGCATATATCGCTGCATTTATACTTTTAATGAGCTCATATAGTCTTGCGGCAGATGAAGTAGTACCAAATAAGCTAATTAGACTCTGAGGAGTTAGAACCATTTTGGCACTCAGATATAAAAGGACACTCTCCATATTTTTATATTGATGGGGCTTCAATAAATAATGATATTTGGCATGTAAAGGTTTCGCTCAGTTTCACATTACAACCCAAAATTTTAGTCCGCTTAGTGCGGCGTTAGACTTATCAGAGTATCATCGAGAGAATAATGGAAAACTCAAAGAGTGCAATTCGCCAAAGAGCGGATAAAATTAAAGAATATCAATGTAAAAATCTAATTGCGGTTCTCGAAAATCCAATGGATATAAAAAATATTGGCTCAGTTATTCGAAATGCCAATGCTTTAGGTGTAGAAAAAATATATGTTGTAGACTCATGTAAATCTTTACCAGATAATTGGGAAGAATTGCGCGAGCTTAAGTCACTATTTAAGATATCGGTTTCTGCTTCTAAGTGGACTTTTATTAAACGCTTTAACAGTACCGAAGAATGTTTAGAGCACCTTGAAAATAACAGATTTACATCAGTTGTTACATCACCTCATGTTAAAGGTAAGGTTAATCATATTTTACATGAAGCTAATTATACTCATCCAAAACTTGCTGTCTGGTTTGGTAATGAGGCTAGAGGTGTTAGCGATCTTGTAGTTGATAGGAGTGAATCTTGTATTTCCATTCCAATGTTTGGTCTAATTGAAAGCTTAAATTTAGCAACAACTACTGGTATTGTACTTTACGAAGTTACAAAGCAGCGGCGTGAATACCAAGAAAAATACAAGCGGGCAAATAGAAAAGCCTAACAAGTGGCTCAAGAGGGAAAATTTACAGTTGGCTATTTTTCGTTCCTCAAACATTTTAGCCAATAGTAATTTTCCGCTTATTGCGGCGTTAGGTGTTTATAATTATCAACATCAAGGATGGAGTTTAGATATGAGTTTATTTGGGTGGTTTTGTGAAAGAAAAAACCTAGGAGCTATAGGAACATTGGAGGTAGGCCCAAGAGGGTTACCTTCTAGATCAAATGGAATGATAACATTTCGCTTTGTAACCGCTTTTACTTTCATTGTTTTTTTCTACTTTTTGTTATATTCCACTGCTTGGTCAGTAACGATAGAAACATTTATAATACCTTCAATACTTTTAGTTTGTTATTGCCTTTTCGGTTTTTTTATAAGGCCTAAACCTGATACTTCCAATATGGGGTGGGCAGGAGGGTTAATTAATAATCCATTTAAAATAACTGATAACTGGAATAGAAAACTTATGGTTTATAAAATCATCCTAATGCCAGGAGCCTTTATAGTTGAATCATTAATTCAGTTCGTACAGTTGTTACTCTCTAGCAAAAACACATGATAAGTTTCAAACGGAAGCTAAACAGTTGGCTAGCTTCGCTCCTAGCATTTTAGCCAACATTTATCGCTGCTTAGTAAAGCGTTATATACCTAGGAGAACTATGCAATTATCTCCACATCAAGAAGTACTATTAGAAGCCATTAAACTAGCGAGTAAAAGTCATGGAACAGACGATCTCATTTATAAATCAGAATGACTTGGCTATCTTCCTTATGGGCAATATCATTGGCTAGAAGTTGCAGGGAAAGAAGTTAATATTGGAATTAGTGATACTTTAAAAGGCGACTTAGATACACTCGAAAGCTTAAATGTTCTTGAACGATTATGTGTCAAAACAGAAGTCTTAGAAAAAGAAGATATTCATATTTATTATAGGTTTAATCAGAATATAACAAGAAAATCAACAAGGGCTAAAAATAGTTGGCTTGCCTCACTTCGTTCGTTATTATAGTCAATAATTTTTAGCCTGTTATTTGGGCGTTATAAGTACAGAGAGTGTATGAGTATTCTGTAAAAAGGGATGTTATTGCCTTAATGTGTTTAGTCGTACCATTTTCACCTGAGTTCATTCTTATGTCAGAGTTAGGTGGTATTGAGTTAGTTTTTTGGTTTTATATTACAATGAGAAGTACCAGGCTAGTTAAATTCAGGCCAAACCGATTTTAGAAAAGATATATCATTGGCTTATAAAATAAGACAATATATAGTGCCCAAAAGTGCTTTGGGTAAAACAATCAAATACAGTGTTAACCAATGGCCAAAGCTCTTATTCCATTTGATTACCGGGTCAAATGTTGAGAAGAACACGGTTAACCCGAGCCTGACATAGAATCATTGCTACCTTGGGATCTAAAAACTCGATGCCAATCCGAAGACGGACAAAAAAAGCCCCGTAAAAACGAGGCTTTTTCTTTTTGAATATTTCCAAGGATTAGTCTAGTAAATCCAGAACTTCAAGTCTTTCTTTTGCTAGAATATATCTTGCGCGAACATCATCAATTTGCTCTTGAGTTAATTTCTTACCAAGGGTACGAAGCCCTCCATCAGCATCATTATGATGAATTCCCATAGCAAACTTAAGATATTCCATAAGCAACGGTTGAGCATCAAGGTATGATATAGAATTCATAGCCTGAGAAATTTTGTTTGCCTCAGCCCACTCGCCTTTTAAAACATGCTCCTGCATAGTGACACTCGCTTTTGGGAAGATAGTACCTACACCTGTAATCCCACCACATGCTCCAGCAAGTCCTGCATGTACAGTTACAGTGTCAACACCTGCCAAGATTTTTAAATCTTTGTTCTCTAACATCAGCGTTTCTATAGTTGAAACATCTGTAGTCGATATTTTAAGAGCCGTTACTTCAGGTAGAGCAGCAAGTCTTCTAAGAATATTTGTTGAAATTGCATGATATCCGGCTGCATCAGGGTTGTTATAAGGCATAATTGTTACGCCTGCCTCTTTTGCAGCTATTGCAGCAAGCTCATAGTACGCATACATTTCTTCATCAGAAGGAACCGCCTTAGTTTTTGGCGGCATGACCATGACAGTATCCACTCCAACCGTCGCGAGTCCTTCAATGATTTTGGCAAGCTCTTCTTTAGTTTCTGCTGCAGCTCCACTGATCAACGGGACATTGTATTCTTTAGCCACCTCAGAAAGGGATTTAATTAAAGAAAGACGCTGTTCGGTGGTCAGATAGCTATTCTCACCCAAAGTACCAGAAGCGACAAGTCCGCCCATTCTGCTTCCGCCCTTTCCTTGAGCTTTTAAAACAGCTGAGGCCTGTTTTTGTGTTGCATCAAAGTCAATTTCAAGTGCACCGGATTCTGACTCTTTTAGCCATGTAAACACGGCCGGCATTACCGTATATCGCCAATCTGTACTATTTGTTTCCATCATATTACCTTTTGTTTAAAAATTATATCAAGCACACCATATGGTATAATGTATACCATATTAACAAATAATACCATTTAAATTACCTCCGGCAAAGCCGGAAGCTTATTGGGGTACTCCCTCAAAGGGTTTAAGTTAATGCTCAAAGCGTATTACATGCCAAACTTCAGTTGTTCCCTGAACCCATCATTTCTCTCTTTATTTCGAATATATTCAATCAACATGCTTTCTTCCAGCCCTACATTCGGCGTTTATTAGCTTTGTCACGATATCGTCCTGATGATTTTCGCTGAGCAATGCCTCATTCGTTAAACTGAATATTCTTTAATAAAGAATTCTTCTTCCCAATTAAACAGGCTTTCTCTGGGTCTGACCGTGTTATCATCAATTGCTAATGCACAGACTCGGTGAGTTAAGCTTTTTTAGATTAACCTTTTTACTTTAAAACTTATTTCACATAATCAACTTGATAGTCTTTTTGTTAATGTAACAGTGCCTAAATTAAAATAGCATTATTTGCAGCTAATGCTACGGTCGCACGTTTAAAACAGCACCTTTATATAAGGTCCTTGACCCACATACTGGCTCTGTCAGTTTTATTTTTACAATTTGTAATCACAGTTCTGGCACCATGAATAAGGCAAGTGCGAATATGTTTTTTATCTCGCTGGCTAATGCGGCCTAATCGGCAACAGCTCCAGTTGAATATTGCCTGGGAAATAACCAACCCATGGTGCAAATAAGCGACTGGTATCAAAGTGTTTAGCATCACTTATTGTGGAAACTACTGCTGTCTCAGTTACTTCTCAAATTCCATGAATACTTATTAGTCTTTTTGTATCTTTCATTTTGTTTGATAGTTTTAGGTAATTTACACTTGTGATGTTTATCAACACCATGGATACTAAAAACTAATTTGGCATAAATCTCGCCAACAACTTTAATTAAAGACTTATGGGCTATTCATTTTTTGAATGTTTGCACTTTCAATATGGCATAAATGCCAATTGGATGGGGAGTCCATATCATTCGTTAAATGGATTTTTGGATTTATGATTAGAATTGCAACTATCAATGATTTAGCAGGTGTTCTTAATCTGTATAAAGAACTCCGCCCTTTAGATCCTGATTTAGAGGTAAACTTAGCTAAAGAAAAATGGGCAGAGATAATCAATGACACACAAACATATATAATTTTAGCTGAAATAGATGGCGCGCTAGCTTCTACATGTTCATTGAGCATAAATTACAGTATTGCTAATGGGGCAAGACCATTTTCAATTATCGAGCATGTCATCACCTTGAACAAATTTCGAAGGCAGGGACTAAGCCGTAAAGTATTGGAATTTGCAATCTCATTGGCGTGGGAAAATGACTGTTGCAAAGTTATGTTGTTCTCTGGTGAACAATTGAAGGGGGCTCATACATTGTATGAATCGCTTGGCTTTATAAGTGGAATCGAAAAAGGTTTTGTTATCAAACCATCCATTTAACAAGTGAATTTAAACGAAACTATAACAGTTGGTTAGGTTTCGCTTCGCTCCACATTATCACCCACAATTTTAGTCCGCTTAAAGCGGTGTTATGTTGCTAAGGAAAATATGAGTAATATTCGAATACTATTTATTATAACTGGAGCTATTTTTCTATTTTTAACTCATATCTGTGATACATATTATCGTGATTGGGTTTATTCCAATCAAATAGCTGATTTTGGCTTGGCTAACTATTTACCAAGTATTACAGGGACTATTACCGCGATTTTTCTTTTAATAGGACTATCAAAAGAATCTTTCAAAAAAGCTCCCACCTCAGCATTTGGGGTAATGGTGGGTTGTGTAATATATGAGACAATGCAGCCCACTTTAGGAACAGGTATTTTTGATTGGCAAGATTTGGTTGCTGTAGTCATTACAGGTTGCATTGTTGTTTTTGCACTAAATCGAACAATGCTTCATGCCGCAACTAACACATATGATCAGGATCAAATTCGATAGATAATAAGATTTTACTGCTAGTGATCCGCAGTTTAATAGGAAGGTATTAATACCAATTCCAATAAATACATGATCAATCTAAATGGTCTAAATAGACAATAACTGCGTTGCTTTCATTCCCAATAGCCAGCTATTGCTCAATCAAGCGCCTTGCTCTTGAAAATTTATCCTAATTTATATTAGATCACTAAATTAAAAGAATTGGTATAAAACCTATTCTGGCGCTTTAAAGCATATGTTGAAGTACAGGTTATTGAAAATAGCTAATATTGTCCCCAATATGTTTAAACAGTATTTAAATATAGGTTATAAAAGGTATTTTGAAAAAACTTCGTATTGCACTAATTGGGTTAGGTGATATCGCCCAAAAAGCATATTTACCTATAATCGCCAATCATAAAAATATTCAACCAATTTTATGTACCAGAAACCCAGATATTTTAGCGGAACTAAAAAATCAATATCGTATCAATGAAACATATACTGATATAAATGACTTAATTAGCAGTAAACCTGATGCTGTGATGGTCCATACATCAACTTCAAGCCATTTTAAAATAGCACAGCAAAGTTTGTTGGCAGGTATTGCGACCTTTGTTGATAAACCTTTAAGTTTATCATTTGCGGAATGTGAAACATTAGTAAATTTAGCTAAGACTCATAATCTTCCATTTTATGTTGGTTTTAATCGCCGTTTTGCACCGCTCATAAAACCTTTAGCAGAAAAAGACGCTGTTCATATTCGCTGGCAGAAAAATCGTATTGGTTTAGCTGAAACTCCCCGAGAATTCGTTTATAACGATTTTATTCATTTAGTTGATGGTTTACGATTTTTAGCTAAGTTAGCACCTAATGAAACTCCAGATAAAATACATGTGAATGCATTTATGCAAAATGATTTACTTGCTAATGTTCATATCCAATTTAAACACCTCAATACTATTGTTGAAGGTTCAATGAACCGTATAAGTGGCATTACCGAAGAGCAATTAGATATATTTTTAGATGGTGAAAAGTACCAAATAAAAAGCTTAGTAAGAGGTGAACATTATGAGTCTGGCCAATTAACTCAATTAGGATTTAGCGATTGGCAGAGTCATTTATATACGCGAGGTTTTGAAAATATGATCCACGATTGGCTTATTGATGTGAAAAAGGGAACTGCAAATCAAAATCGCTTAGAAGATATTTTAGCCACTCATTTAATGTGCGAGAATATAGTTGAAAAAATTGAAAAGGATTTAATATGAAAATAATAAGAATAAACGAACATTATTTACCACAACTAGTCACTGTATTTGAAGAGTATCGCGCATTTTGTGACTTTGAGCCTTGCCCTAAAGAAACCTATGAGTTTTTAGCAAAATTGATGCGTAATGAAGGATCGGTAATGTTCATTGCTGTAGATCCTGATTCGGATAGTGTTATGGGTTTTGTTAATTTATACCCAAGTTATTCTAGTCTGGCATTAAAGCGTCTTTGGATCTTAAATGATTTAGGGGTATCAAGTGATTTTAGAGGTCGAAATGTATCAAAAGCGCTTATTCAAAGAGTGCTTAGTTTCGCAAAAGAAACGCAAGCAATACGTGTTGAACTCAAAACAGGTAAAAATAACCAAACAGCAATGCAGTTATATCGCGCTATGGATTTCGAGATAGATAATGACAATGTATATTATCGTGTGCCATGTTAGCATCTCATGATTATTAATATATTTTTCAGATAATAAATACCGATTCCGATAATTGAGTGACCAGTTAATTAACGGAAATGGTATAAGGACCATTTATGCAGGATTATCAAAAGCTAGTCTCACATTTCGAAAAGATTTCTCGTTTTAAGCATTTGGCATCTATATGTGGTTGGGATCAGGCGGCTGTGATGCCAAGTGGTGGTAATCAAGCGCGATCAGAATCTATGGCTGAACTATCGGTTCATATTCATCAGCTATCAACACTTCCACAGTTAGCAGATTGGTTTTCTAATGTTAATCACAACGAACTATCAAGTCTTGAAGCCGCTAGCTTTATTGAAATGAAACGCCATTGGCAACATGCGACAGTTTTACCTGAAAAACTTGTTGAAGCTAAATCCTTGGCTGGCTCACAATGTGAGCATGCTTGGCGTACTCAAAGAGGCGATAATGATTGGCAAGGATTTGAAAGTAACTTTGCGCAAGTTGTTGCCTTATCGCAAGAAGAAGCTCAAATAAGGGCGCAATCTGCCGGTTTAACCCCATATGATGCGATGTTAGATTTATATGAACCTGGCACAACAACGCAATCTCTAGATGAGTTATTTAGTAATGTAAAAACTTGGTTGCCAGATTTAATTACACAAGTCTTTGATAAACAGTCTAAAGAATCGTTTATTTCACCAAAAGGCACGTATCCGCAAGATCAGCAAAAGCAACTAGGCTTAGATGTGATGAAGATGCTAGGTTTTGATTTTAATCATGGTAGATTGGATGTCAGTGCGCATCCATTTTGTGGTGGTGTGCCGTCAGATGTTCGTATTACTACCAGATATGATGAAAGTGATTTTGTACAATCATTAATGGGTATAGTTCATGAAACAGGCCATGCACGTTATGAGCAAGGTTTACCTAAAGCGTTAAACTCATTACCTGTTGGCAGTGCGCGTTCTATGGGCATACATGAGTCACAAAGTTTATTTTTTGAAATGCAGCTAGGGAGAAGTGAAGCTTTTATAAATAGCTTAGCCCCTATGGCTGCTTGCGCATTTAAACAAACAAATTCACCGGTATTTGAAAGTGATAACTTTTTAAAGCTTTATACACGAGTCTCACCGGGCTTTATTCGAGTAGATGCTGATGAAGTGACTTATCCTGCACACGTGATTTTACGTTATGAAATTGAACGTGATTTAATGAATGGTAAAATCAGTCATAAAGATATCCCTGAGTTATGGGATGTTAAAATGAAAAATTATTTAGGTTTAACAACATTAAATAATTACACGAATGGATGTATGCAAGATATACATTGGACTGATGGCTCATTTGGTTATTTCCCGTCATATACTTTAGGTGCGATGTATGCGGCGCAGTTTATGTCGGCAATGAATAAAGAAATTAATGTAGATAGTTTAGTTGAACAGCAAAACCTTAGCCCTATATTTGATTGGTTAGGTAAACACGTTTGGTCAAAAGCGTCATCATTATCAACAGACGAATTAGTTAAAAAAGCTACGGGTGAAACCTTAAATGCACAGCACTTCAAAACCCACTTAGAAAACCGTTATCTTTAAATGAGTTTAA
>Ga0209396_1002025_pt1 | contig 21755 bp, 19 predicted proteins | sample GOMGulsemesocosm_6_FD_184638 | JGI IMG/M metagenome (GOLD analysis project Ga0209396, IMG submission 184638) | Methane-oxidizing microbial communities from mesocosms in the Gulf of Mexico - GOM8C Gulf of Mexico (SPAdes) (version 2) | ecosystem: Environmental > Aquatic > Marine > Cold seeps...
TTGATTCAGTAGCACCTGATGTGAAAACGATTTCACGTGGGTCAGCATTAATTAATTCAGCAATTTGATTACGAGCGATATCAACCGCTTCTTCGGCTTGCCAACCAAATTTATGTGAACGTGACGCAGGGTTACCAAAATGACCATCATTGGTCATGTATTGCATCATTTTTTCAGCAACACGCTTATCTACAGGTGTAGTTGCTGAGTAATCAAAATATATAGGAAGCTTCATTCGCGAACTCTCTCCGATGGTAAATCTTTAATACGACACGACAAGTTATTACCAGTCGTGCATTACATTTTTTGTGGTTATTAATGTTTCTAAAGCAATACTTTTGTGAGCATTTATATGCAATTCATCTTGGCGTTTAGAAACTTGTTGCACATCACGCTTAGCCACTAATTCTGATAAGGTGATATTTTGCAAGAATTCTTCAATTCGTTGGCTTAACCCTTCCCATAGAGAATGAGTTAAACATTGTTCGCCATCCTGGCAATTGCCTTTACCTGAGCACTTAGTTGCATCAACACTTTCATTGACGGCACTGATAACATCAGCAATGGCAATCTGCGCTGAGCACCTGCCCAATCGATATCCGCCACCAGGACCTCGAACACTAGTTACGAGCCCTTGTTTGCGTAAACGAGAAAAAAGTTGCTCTAAATAAGACAAAGATATACCTTGGCGCTCAGAAATATCGGCCAAAGATACAGGTCCAGACACTGCATGAATAGTAACATCTAACATGGCAGTAACTGCGTAACGACCTTTAGAGGTAAGTTTCATAATCTGCTCTCAAACACTTTGTTGGTGTACTCAATGTATCAATTTAGTAGGACGACTAAATTAAAGCTATTTGACAAAATAACATTATAAAAAATGCCTTAGATTGCAAATGCAGCGCAATTTTACATAACCCTACAGATTAGTCAAATATATACCCTAGTAAACTACTCAAGTATTGTACACCATGAAGTGTTGAGCGAAAAGTAATACTTGACTATTTTACTCAACTATTACTTTTTGCGAGGGGCAATTAAGCGCTAATGATTAAATTTCGGGGTCAAAGCTGACCACTTTATTCTCTCGTCGCTCGGCAGCCGCTTTTTCATCTTCTACAAACTCACCTACTCTTAATTCAGGTAAGTTTTTATCACAGATATTGCCGCCGAGAACGTTTATTTCTTTACAAAGTGCACTGACTCGATCATCCATAAGGTGTACATGATCAAGTAAGCGGCCAATAGCCTTAGCGACAGGGTCAGGATTGTCATGTGAAACGGCATAGGCATCAAAGCCATATTTTTTAGCCGCAGCTTCTCGTTGTTGCCCCTCATTCTTGCTAGGCTTATCTGGAACAATCCGACCAGGGATGCCTACCGCAGTAGCATTAGCAGGTAAGTCTTTAACAACAACAGAATTCGAGCCTACTTTACCGCCCTTGCCTATAGTTATCGGCCCAAGTACCTGAGCACCCGCGCCAATAACAACATTGTCTTCGAGGGTAGGATGACGTTTACCGGCTTTCCAACTAGTCCCGCCTAGAGTAACACCATGGTAAAGTGTCACATCATTGCCTATTTCAGCTGTTTCCCCAATGACGATCCCCATGCCATGATCAATAAAGACACGACGACCTAATTTAGCACCAGGATGGATCTCAATACCGGTTAACCAACGTGAAAACGTTGACATTACGCGCGCTAACAGTTTCCAATTTGCGCCCCATAATCTATGACTTAATCGGTGAATCCAGATTGCATGTAAGCCTGGGTAATTGAGTATAACTTCAAAACTTGTACGAGCGGCTGGATCTCTATCAAAGACACTATTGATATCTTCTTTGATACGGCTAAACATAAATTATTCCTTTTTCTTTTAATTGGTTGTTAAGACTTATCTTTACTAGACCTTTCCATCGAGGCAAAAATCCCACGCATCATCTTAATTTCTTTCACATCGGGTCTTGCACGATTAAATAGACGTCTTAATTTAGTCATTACTAAACCTGGGTGGTTTTCTACAATAAAGCCTGTTGCTTTAAGTGATTTTTCAAAGTGCTCATAAAAACGTTCTGTTTCTTCAATAACTGGATATAGCTCATCATCTTCATTTTTAGGTTTAGCAATTAAATTGCCATTACCTGTACTGCGTTCTTGATAATTTTGATCATGCGCTAACAAATAACTCGTACGCACTTCATAACTTAACGTTTGCACTGCCATAGCTAAGTTTAGCGAGCTATAATCTGGATTAGCAGGTATCTGAACGTGAAAGTGACAAAGCTGTAGCTCTTCATTAGTTAAACCGCTATTTTCACGGCCAAAAACTAAGGCAACAGGGTATTCTTCTGCTTCAGCAATCATTTTTTCACCACAACCTCTAGGCTCTAACATTGGCCAAGGTAATGTACGAGAGCGAGCACTTGTACCAACAACTAAACCACAATCTTCAATAGCTTCAGCTAAGGTGCTAACAACTTTAGCATTCGCTAACACGTCAGTAGCTCCTGCAGCCATTGCTTGAGCTTGACCATTGGGCATTTCAATTGGGTCTACTAAAATTAACTGACTTAACCCCATCGTTTTCATTGCACGTGCAGCACTACCAATGTTTCGACAGTCAGAAGTATTGACTAAAACAATTTTAACGCGATCTAATAGTGAACCAGTGATTTTATTTTCTTGAGAACCTTGTTGTGAATCTGACATTGCTTACTCTTATTGTCTGCTTTATTGAGGTGATAACAATTAAACTAAGTTATAGTTCTTCGCATTAACAACCCATCTAGATGGCCAACATTCTAACATAGAAGAGTACTGCTGTAGTTAACAAAAAGCACGCATATTACCGGTTTTTATCTATGGCAATTTGCTATTTAATAGTTTATTTCACTCTATAGGATAGGCCTCAGGCGAATCGTTCATATTTTAAACGAATATTAAATAAGTTTATCGCTAAATGATTTTTAATTTGCTATACTTTGCGCGCTCGATTTTCAAGACAATGTTTGCTTGGAAATGTATTGTTCTTTTAAAATTTATTTACAAATAGGTACTCTATATATGCATCCCATGCTAAATATTGCCGTGCGCGCAGCACGTACAGCAGGTAAAGTAATCGTTCGCTCTATGGAGCAACTTGATAAAGTTGAAATTGAATCAAAAGGCACTAACGATTTCGTCACCAGTGTTGATATTAGCGCTGAAGAAGCCATTATTGAGACTATTCGTAAATCATACCCAGATCACACCATTATCGGTGAAGAGTCTGGTCTTTTAAAAGGCAGTGATGATGATTACCAATGGATTATCGATCCATTAGATGGCACAGCTAACTTCATCAAAGGTATTCCACACTTTGCCGTTTCTATTGCTTTAAAAGTAAAAGGCAAGTTAGACCAAGCCGTTATATTTGATCCAATTCGTGGTGAATTATTCTCTGCGAGTCGTGGTAAAGGCGCACAATTAAACGGCTTCAGAATCCGTGTTAGTAATAACAAAGAAATATCTGGTACTATTCTAGCTACTGGTTTCCCTGTTAAACACAAACAACATAGCCTTGCTTATATGGCAATGTTCTCATCATTATTTCAAACTACATCTGATATACGCCGTACCGGTTCAACGGCACTTGACCTTGCTTACGTAGCAGCTGGCCGTGTTGATGGTTTCTTTGAAATTGGTACTAAGCCATTTAATACTGCTGCTGGTGAATTACTAATTATAGAAGCTGGTGGCTTAGTTACAGATTTTACTGGTGGTCATAACCATACGAAGTCTGGCAACATCGTTGCTGCTAATACTCGTATATTAAAAGATGTTTTAAAAGAAATTCGCCCACATTTAGGTGATGCTCTTAGCAAGTAATTTTGCATTTATACCCGCTACCTATCAATATGCGTTTCTTAGAGCAGTTTGAATAGTAACGGGGATATATTGAACGCTATACTTAAAGGCGCCACCGTTATCTTTTTTAAATAAAGGTAACGTGGCGCCTTTTTTGCTTTAAGCTAACTAGGTAGTCATTAGATCAACAGATTAAGAGAGCACATGGAACATACTAATACATCAAAACAAGCCTTTATCGCAGGAGAAGTCGCCCTAGTAGGTGCTGGTCCTGGCGATCCTGACTTACTTACTTTACAAGCCTACCGATTTATAAAACAAGCAGAAGTTGTCATCTATGATCGGTTAGTAAGTAAAGAAATAATGTCGCTACTACCAAGTACTTGCCAGCAAATTTATGTTGGAAAAAAACAAGCAGATCATAGAGTTCCACAAGAGGGTATCAATCAACTATTAGTTGATAACGCTTTATTGGGAAAAAAAGTTGTTCGCTTAAAAGGTGGTGATCCTTTTGTTTTTGGTCGAGGCTCTGAAGAAGCTCAATTTCTATTAAGTAATGGTATCGCTTGCCACATAGTGCCAGGAATGACAGCAGCATCGGCATGTACAAGTTATGCAGGTATCCCGTTAACTCATCGAAAAGTTGCCCGAAGCTGCACCTTTATAACCGGCAATGTGCATGAAAATGGTGCATTAGATTTACCTTGGCAAGCATTAAATGATAAAGAACAAACGATAGTTTTTTATATGGGCATAAAAAGTTTGCCAATAATTATCGATCAGCTTACCTCAGCAGGTCGTGACATAAATACGCCAGCAGCATTGATTCGAAAAGGTACTCATCAAGATCAACAAGTGATAAAAGGCACATTGGCTAATTTAATCGAACTAGTTACCTTACATAAAATCACACCACCAAGCTTAATTGTTATTGGAGATGTCGTTGGAATATTTGCTAGTGAGCGATTAACTAACTTAGGTTATTTAACGCCTTAGATGTACGAATATCAGTACTAGATAATACCGAGAAAATGACACCTAGCTAATAATTACTGGGCTAATAACAAAAAAGGCTTATGATGAATATTTTACTATTCGTCATAAGCCTTTTCTTTCTATTTAAAAGTGATTAGCTATTATTTGTACGTCTAGGTCTACGAGGCTTAGGCCCTGTGCCGTCGTATTCAGGCTTTTTACGTCTAGATGAATCATTACCAGACTTGCCTTTATTGCCTGTAGCATTACCACCTGAACGTTGACCATCTTTGTGCTCAACTTTGTCTCTACCTCCCCCTTGAGGTTTTTTAGACTTCGGTGGTCTACCCTGCTTTAAAGGTTTGATTGCTCGTGATTCACCTAATTCATTAGCGGGTATAAACTTCTCAATTACCTTTCGTTCGATGTGCTGCTGAATAACATGTTCAATGCCCCACAATAAGTCCAATTCATCTGCACAAACTAATGATAACGCTTGTCCGGTATTACCTGCGCGGGCTGTACGACCTATACGATGAACATAATCCTCAGGAACATTAGGTAAGTCAAAGTTAACCACTTGGGGTAATAAGTCAATATCGATACCGCGGGCCGCTATATCTGTTGCTACAAGTACTCTAACAGAGCCATCTTTAAAAGCAGCAAGGGCTTTTGTACGCGCGCCTTGGCTTTTATTACCATGGATTGCTGCTGCGGTGATACCTTCAGCTTCAAGGTGTTTAGTAAGCTTATTTGCGCCATGCTTGGTTTTTGTGAAAACTAAGACTTGTTGCCAGTTATTTTCTTGTATTAAATGCGTTAACACTGCTGGTTTACGTTTTTTATCAACTGAAGTTAACCATTGGGTCACTTTTTCTGCGGTACTGTTTTCTGCATCAACTGAAATTTCTAATGGCTTATTCACTAAACCTTTCGCTAAGGCGCGAATTTCTGGTGAAAAGGTTGCTGAAAATAATAAGTTTTGACGGTCTTTTGGTAATACCGCAATAAGCTTTTTAATATCACGAATAAAGCCCATATCTAACATACGGTCGGCTTCATCAAGAATGAATACTTCTAATTGACTAAACTTTACTGCTCTTTGATTGTATAAATCAAGTAAACGTCCTGGTGTTGCCACCAGTACATCAACACCTTGGCGCAATTTTGTTATTTGCGGGTTAATTTTAACACCGCCAAAAACGACCATAGAATGAAGGTTTAAATACTTTCCGTATACTTCAATACTTTCGCTGATTTGCGCAGCTAACTCGCGCGTTGGCGTAAGTATTAGTGCTCTTACATTATTTGGAGAAACTTTATTACCTTTACTCGCAGAAAGACGCTGTAGTAACGGCAGTGTAAACCCTGCTGTTTTACCCGTTCCCGTTTGTGCGGCTGCCATGACATCTCGACCAGAAATAACAGCTGGAATAGCTTGGGCTTGAATAGGAGAAGGTGTTTCATAGCCCTTATCACGTACTGCTTTTAGTAATGCTTCTGATAAGCCTAAATCAGTAAACTTGGTTGGGGTATCACTCATAAGAAATCTCTTTAAAAAATATCAAGCAAATACTGACAGCGCTAATGAAAATGTTGACAGCATGGAAGGGCGTGCAGCATACAGTAAGGATCAGACCAAGTCTATTAAGTTAGCGATTACTCTGCACTATTTACCATAATCTGTGTAATACCAAATTGTTTTATGCCCACTAACCACGTTAAATTTATTTTATTTAGAATGACTAAACCTAAACAAATTTACCTTGCTATTGAGCATAGGACATAACTCTAAGTTGGGAAGAAATTTAATCAAATTGGTATAAGTGTACTGTCAGCTTTCATATAAAAAATAAGCTATGGGATTAAGATATCAATAAAAAGCCGAGTAACTTTCGTTACTCGGCTTTTTATATCGATATTGTTTATTAGAATATAATACCTAAGGCATCATAGCTTCTTGATCTGCACCTTCTTTTTCAATCACTTCAGGTATTAAATCTTCTCTTGAAATACCTAAAGACAATGCCACTAAACTAGCAACATAAATCGAAGAGTAAGTACCAACAAAAACACCAAATAATAATGCCGTAGCAAAACCATGTATCAGTGCGCCACCTTGAAAGAACAAGGCTGCTAGTACTAATAATGTGGTAATTGAGGTAATAAAAGTTCGGCTAAGCGTTTGTGTCAAAGAAACGTTAATCACTTCTTCAGCATTGCTATTACGTATTTTTCTAAAGTTTTCACGGATACGGTCTGAAACAACAATAGTATCGTTGAGTGAATAACCGATAACTGCTAATACCGCAGCTAATACCGTTAAATCAAACTCGAGCTGTAAAACTGAAAATAAGCCAAGTGTTAAAAGCACATCGTGAAATAATGCTACCACTGAGCCAACAGCAAAACGCCATTCGAATCTAAAAGCAACATAGACCAGAATACAGATCAATGCTGTTAGCATAGCTAACCCACCCTGCTCTGCGAGATCATCACCAACACTAGCGCCAACAAATTCAATACGACGCATATCAATTTTTTGACCTGAGCTTTTCTCTAATATGGCTAAGACTTCGTTGCCTAACATTTCTGCTTTAACATCTTCACGAACACCAAGACGAATAACAACATCACGGCTACTGCCGTAGAATTGTACCTTGGCATCTTCAAAACCATTAGTTTTCATCACGCCACGGATTGTCTCTAAATCAGCAGCTTCTTGAAAGCCCACTTCAATCAGCGTACCGCCAGTAAAGTCTAAACCAAAGTTTAACTTGTTGGTGGCCAGTGAATAGACTGAAGCAATCATGAGTAACGCACTAAACACCATGGCTATCTTGCGATAGCTCATAAAGTTGACAGTGTCTTTTAATTGTAAAATTTGCATAAATTTAAATCCCTGTCCTTATTATATCGGAAGTTTATCAAGGCGTTTACCGCCCCAAATAGCGTTAACTACAGCACGAGTACCTACAACAGAGGTAAACATTGAAGTAAGAATACCGATAGATAACGTTATGGCGAATCCTTTTACAGGACCAGTACCAATGGCGAATAAAATTAACGCGGCAATTAAGGTGGTGATGTTAGCATCAATAATCGTAGAGAATGCGGCATCATAGCCTTGATGGATTGCTTGTTGTACTGTTTTACCTTCGCGTATTTCTTCACGAATACGCTCAAAAATAAGCACGTTCGCATCAACTGCCATACCAACCGTTAGTACGATACCCGCCATACCTGGTAGTGTTAAAGCAGCGCCACCTGGAAGCATTGACATAACACCAACAATAAGTACTAAGTTAGCACCTAAAGCAAGGTTCGCTACAACACCAAAGGCGCGGTAATAAATCATCATAAAGATGAATACTAAGGCAAAGCCCATCATAATAGCTTCAAAACCAAGTTTTACGTTTTCAGCACCTAATGTAGGTCCGACAGTTCTCTCTTCTACAATAGCAATCGGTGCTACTAAGGCACCCGCACGTAATAATAAGGCAAGATTATGCGCTTCAGCTGGACTACCCGCTCCAGTAATACGGAAAGACTTACCTAAACGTGATTGGATAGTAGCTACAGAAATAATTTCTTGATGCTTTTCAAAAATCAAATTACCTTCTGCATCTTTTTTGTCAGTGCTTTTGTATTCTATAAATACCGTGGCCATTGGCTTACCAATATTACTTTTGGTGCCACTTGACATTTTAGAGCCGCCAGCACTATCAAGTGAAATATTCACTTGTGGGCGTGAGTACTCATCAAAGCCTGATTTTGCATCGATGATATGATCACCCGTTAACATAACTCGTTTTTTCAATAAGCTTGGCTTACCATCTTTATCTCTTAATAAGATAGAGTTTGCTGGCACACGACCATTTAACGCATTTGATAAGTCACCTTCAGTATCAACTAATCTAAACTCTATCGTTGCTGTCGCACTAAGAATTTCCTTCGCTGTAGCGGTATCTTGAACACCCGGTAATTCAATAACAATATGCTTTTTACCTTGGCGCTGAACAAGCGGCTCTGCAACACCTAATTCATTAACTCGATTACGAATAATAGTAATATTTTGTTCTAAGGCATATTCACGTATTTCTTTAATCTTTTCCTTAGTCATTTTTGCCGTTAGCGTCAGCGTATCGTCATCGGTGGTTAGCAGTAAATCACGATAGCGTTTTTTCAGTAATGATTGCCCTGCTTCTAAGTCTTCAATTTTACGGAAAACGACCTTAACAGCATCATTACCTTCTTTAACACTACGGTAGCGAATTTTTTCATTGCGTAAATCACCACGAAAATCACTCACCATGCCTGTTTTAGCTTTACTGATGGCTTCTTTCATATTTACTTCGATTAAGAAGCTTACACCGCCACTTAAATCTAAACCTAACTTCATTGGCGAACCGCCAATTGCTGCTAACCACTCAGGTGTATTAGGGGTTAAGTTTAAGGCAACAGAAAACTGCTTACCTAAACTATCATCTAAAACATCACGGGCTTTAAGCTGATCTTCTGTATTACTAAAACGCGTTAATACCTGACCATTTTCTAAGGCAATATTAGTAAATGAAAGATTACTTTCTTCTAATTTCGCTCTGATTCTATCAAGGGTCGCGGTATCAGCTTCAACACCACGTAAACCAGAAACTTGCACAGCTGGTGATTCACCGTATAGGTTTGGTGTAGCATAGAGTGCACCGAAAGCGACAATCAATGCCACCATCAATGTTTTCCATAAGGGGTATTTGTTTAACACAATATGTCCTTTTTTGAGGGCTGTTGTATTTGCCGCTCTATCTTTATAATTACGGCATTGAATGTGCTCATTGACATGCGTCAACTCCGCGCTTTCGCCTTGTACTTATTTCAATAAACCACAAATAAGAGATCTACTAATTTTCATTATACTCTTTATAGGATTTAGCTTTCACAGTATGCACTGTAGTACTTAAGCTCAACGTCAATTAGTACAGTAGCAAAAAGGGAACACGGAGTTGACGAATGTCAATGAGTATTCCCGATGCTGCTAATGTGTTAATTGGCAATGAGATTGGGTGCTACAAAGATTTCATTGTGCCTTTTGGCAATACTGCGTTGATTGCGCCTTTTTGTACTGTTACTTCAGTACCTTCACTAATACTAACAACGATAAAGTCTTTTTCGTCAGATACTTTAACGATTTTGCCAACTATGCCGCCTTGCGTTAATACTTCATCACCTTTAGCTAATGCTGACATTAAACCTTTATGATCTTTTACACGTTTCGCTTGTGGACGATAGATCATGAAATAAAATACTAAACCAAAAACGGCTAGCATAATGATCATTTCCATTCCGCCACCGGCTGCTGCTGGTGCGTCTGCTGCGTGTGCTGTGCTGATAAATAGACTCATAAATTTACTTCCTTACTTCTTTTTATAATTGGTGAGTGACTTTTTATTTTATTGCTATTAGGCCCAATTATTGTGTCAAAGGTACTCATTGACTAACGTCAACTCCGTGCCTTTTCCTTTTAATTGAACCAAATACCTGCAAAATACCAAGCCACAGGATTATCTAACATTTAAACTCTAAATTAGTTAAATTAGCTTTTAAGCTAACTTTTAACACTAAACTTGTTTACTGCCTTCCGCTAATGGTGGCACAGGTAAACCACGCAAAGCATAAAATTCTTCGACAAAGGTGTCTAACTTACCTTGCTCAATCGCATCACGCAAACCTTGCATCACTTTTTGATAAAAATGAAGGTTATGCAGGGTATTTAATTGCGACCCCAGAATTTCTTTACATTTATCTAAATGATGTAAATAAGCACGAGAGTAGTTTTTACAGGTATAACAATCACAAGTATCATCAAGTGGTGAAACATCTGTTTTATGGCTAGCATTTCGGATCTTAATAACACCCGTATTGACAAATAAGTGGCCATTTCGAGCATTACGTGTTGGCATAACACAATCAAACATATCTATACCACGACGCACGCCTTCAACTAAGTCTTCCGGCTTGCCTACTCCCATCAGATATCGGGGCTTATTTTTAGGTATCAAGGGTGCAGTATGATCTAATATACGGATCATATCTTCTTTAGGCTCGCCAACTGATAAACCACCAATAGCGTAACCATCAAACTCAACAGCTTTTAAACCAGCAACAGATACTTCACGTAAGTCTTCATACATGCCACCTTGCACTATGCCAAACAATGCATTCGGGCTATCGCCATGAGCGTCCTTTGAACGTTGTGCCCAACGAAGAGAAAGCTCCATTGAATCTTTTGATTCTTTATGACTCGCTGGGTATGGCGTACATTCATCAAATATCATTACAATATCAGAATTTAAACTACGCTGTACTTCCATTGAACGCTCTGGCGTAAGCATAATTTTTTCACCATTAACGGGTGAACTAAAACGAACACCTTCTTCGGTAATTTTACTCATCTTTCCTAAACTGAAGACTTGAAAACCGCCAGAATCCGTTAATATTGGTCCTTTCCAATTCATAAAGTCATGCAAACCACCATGCTGCTCAATAATATCTGTGCCTGGGCGCAACATTAAATGAAAGGTATTCCCTAAAATGATATGAGCACCAGTAGCCTCAACTTCTTCAGCTTTCATGCCTTTAACCGTGCCGTAGGTTCCTACAGGCATAAATGCGGGTGTTTCCACTACACCACGGTCAAACGTTAATCGACCACGACGAGCTTTGCCGTCAGTGGTGATTAGTTCATATTTCATTTTATTTTTTACTGCTTCTGTCATAAAGTTTCTCTCTCACCCACTAGCAAAACAGGCTGGCGGTGTTTGGTTTTAAAATATGGTTATTACTTAGGTAACGTTACTTCGCTAACATTACTTTGCTAGTTATTGCTTAGCTCTTGTTTAGTTAGGAACATAGCATCGCCATAACTAAAAAATCGGTATTCTTCGCTTATCGCATGTTGATAAGCAGACATAATATGCTCATAACCTGAAAAGGCACTCACTAACATGAGCAATGTCGACTCAGATAAGTGAAAATTAGTCACTAATGCATCGATTACTTTAAATTCACAGCCAGGGGTAATGAAAATATCTGTATCTCCATAAAAGGCACTTAGCACTTCGCCTTTTTCTGCCGAAGCTTTAGCTGCACTCTCTAAAGAGCGAACTGACGTTGTTCCAACAGCAACTACTCTGCCACCGCCAGCTTTGGTTTTTGCTATTTGGGCAACAACTTCATCAGAGACTTCAACATACTCAGCGTGCATAATATGATCAGCTATCTCATCGACCTTAACGGGTTGAAAAGTACCCGCTCCGACATGCAGAGTAACGAATGCCAGTTCTACGCCTTTTGCTTTGATTTTTTCTAATAAAGCGTCATCAAAATGTAAACCTGCTGTTGGCGCAGCAACTGCACCAGGCTTTTCATTGTAAACCGTTTGATAACGTTCTTTATCACTGTCTTCATCGGGACGGTCAATATATGGCGGTAATGGCATATGACCTATTTGCTCTAACGCATCTAAAACCGATAAGTCATCAGCAAATTTTAATTCAAATAATGCACCATGACGGGCAACCATGGTTGCCTTAATGGCATTATCATCAACTAGCTCGGTAGCCTGATCTTTATATAAAAACAGTTCATTACCTACTTTAGGAGATTTACTGGCACGAATATGAGCAAGTGCGGTATGTTGGTCAACAATACGTTCAACCAAGACCTCAATTTTACCACCACTGGCTTTTTGACCAAACATTCTTGCTGGAATGACTCGAGTGTTATTGAAAACTAATAGATCACCTGAATTTAATTGCGCAACTATATCGGTAAAAACACCATCAGTTATTTCGCCAGAATCACCATTTAAGGTCATTAAACGACTAGAAGTACGCTCTGCTTTTGGATAACGAGCAATAAGAGCTTCGGGTAAATCGAAGGAGAAGTCTGAGACACGCATGATATTGGCTATTTTTATGGCTTAAAAAAAGCGTAATTTTAGAGCTGCAAGCCCTTGATAGCAAGTGAAACTGGTGCTAAAAAGTAAACATTGTTCAAATTAATTTTTGCAATCTCTTGGAGACTTTGTCAAATAGGCCATTATAAAGTGGTTCAACTCTGCACAGAAATCTCCTAACTGAAATAATTCAGGCTCAAACAATACCGCTTCATGCACTAAATGTTCAATTGATTTTGTTATGATTTTTGCCGCTAGAGGGATATTAAGGTCATCCCTAACTTCTGCTTTACGATGCTCAAATAATTGCTCTACTAGCTGGCGAATCGAGTCAGCTTCATTATTATCTTCTTTTACCGCCAAGTTAGGCACATCATGACTTAAAATTCGATGTAACTCTGGCGACATCATATGCCCCTTAATTGCAGCGATGATAAATTGCTTTGTTACTTCCTTAAGCGGTTCATTCTCAGTACTTTGATAGGCATCTAACATCAGCTGCCTCAGCTCAGTAAAGTGATCCTGTTTGATAGCTGCAATTAAAGATTCTTTACTCGGAAAATATTGATAGATAGAGCCAATGCTTACACCTGCCCTCTGCGCCACCTTATTCGTGGTAAAATTTTTATAACCTTGCGCCACTAAAATGTGAGCAGCAGCTTCTTTAATAACATTCACTGTAAATTGAGAGCGGCGCTGAGCTGGCATTTTCCTTGGCTTAACATCAAATTCCATAATCTATTTTTCCCTATTTAAAAGGCGAGTATTCTCCCGCCGCATGCACTTTTATAATAATTCCAGTTTTAAATTAAATGGATTATTTCTAACAATGACAATACATAAAAGTTCAACCAAGCAGCTACATACAAACCTATTAGGCTTAATTTTTCTATTAGGCATAGTTTTCTGTTGTAATACAGTGTTAGCTCAGACAGAAAAAAACGCCGATAGTTTCATTATTGTCGGTGCTTTAAATAAAAATGAATATCAAGGCAGTAGTGATTATGAGATTGTTCCGGCTATCATATCTGAGTTTTCTTTATTAGGCAGCAATATTGAAATTGAAGGGCTAACCGCAAGAGCTGAACTGTACTCTAATGGGCAGTGGCATTTTGGTATTGCAAGTCAGTTTGATTTTGGTAGAGATCAAGAAGTTAGTAATACAAGCATTGCCGCCATGAAAGAAATTGATGCTTCAATCAATTTAGGCGGTTATTTCAGTCATAAAAATAATAGTTTGTTTTTACAAGATGATGAATTAGAGCTCAGAGTGCAAACCACCTTTGATGCTTCATCTAGCCATGCAGGCTCATTAACCACTTTTTCAAGTGCCTATACCTTCCCCTTGTATATACCTTGGCGATTTGAACTTGAATTAGAGTCGAGCTTTGCTGATGATAATTACATGAATAGCTATTTTGGTATTTCTCAAGCAGATGCCTTAGCAAGTGAGCTACCAGAGTTTTCTGCAAACGCTGGTTTTATCGATATCACCTTAAATGCAAATATCATCCTTTTCTCTAGCCCTACTTGGGGCGCTTATACACGCCTTAGTTATAGCCATTTACTCAACGATGCAGCCAAAAGCCCAATAGTTAAACAAGTAGGCAGTGCAACACAATCACAATTTGGTTTAGGTATTTTTTACCGATTTTAGGAGTATTTTATGAAAACTATTTTAACGCTAGCTCTACTTTTATGGAGCCAACTTAGCTACGGGCAACAGATATTGCCAATTTCACAAGGTATAACACTTGCACAAATAGAAACCGACAATAAGGTTGAAACATTACTAGTGGTTGCTGACAATGGCACTAACATAGATGCGATTAATTTAAGCAGGCTATTTAACAGTAATAAAGACATGATCAGTTTATATCAAGAGATTGGCTTTAACCGTTTCGTAAACATTCCCTCAGCACATACCAATAAAATACAACGCTATTTAATTGATAAATTATTAAGCCCAGCAGGAAGAAGTAGCCACCATGTCGCCTTAGGTTTGAACTATCAAAAACACGCAAATGAGGTCAATGCCAAACAACAGCCATTCTTCTTTGTGAAAGCGACCAAAGCAACACGACAACAAGATATTACAGTGTCTACTGAAGAGTTGTTAGACTATGAAATTGAGTTATGTGCCAGACCGTTAAATGTACTTGATAGTGTACCGATGAATGACACACCGGCATTTGGACTTTTTCTCTGTGGTGATTTTACTGATAGAGCAAAACTTTTAAAAAATATAGATGTCGATAACTTACAAAGTGGCAGAGGCTTTAGTTTGGCAAAAAGCAATAAAAACTACTTTCCAACAGGGCCTTATTTAGTTATCAGCAAAAACTGGCAAGATTTTATTGATAATACCAGACTAACATTACGGCTAAATGGTCAATTAAAGCAAAATGTCTTAGCGAAAGAATTGATTTGGCCATTAAATACTATTTTAGAAAAGTCATGGCAACATAACTCAAATAACAAATCAGTACACAATGAACAGGTAACGTCATTATTACCGGATAATCAAATATCACCCAATATGGTGTTTTTAACAGGAACACCTGAAGGTATTATGTTTAGACCTCCTAACATCGGTTTTAAAATCAGTTCCGCCTTAAAGTTTATTTTATTAGGACACTTTTTTAATAACACACTAACCGACTATGTTATTCAACAATATAACCAAAAGCTATTGGCTGAAAAAGCCATGCTTCAACCAGGGGATCAACTAACGTTATCGGCCAACTACCTAGGAAAATTATCAATAAACATAGTAGCAGCACAAGATAGAGATATTTAATTCAATGAACTAGATTTTCAAAGTGGCGACTAAATGAGAGCTAAATAAAAACTAGCTAGTCACTACTGCCTTTCCTTTATTGCTCTCATTTATAACCAACATTTAGCAAACATACTCAGCTCGTTAATTTTTTAGTGTATGTTATTGATACGAACAATTATAAATACGCTTGCTGCTAAGGCTTTTACATGACTAATGCGCCCGCTTTAACCATAGCGACGACCATACTTACTGGCTTTGAACGCCATGTGGCACTTTTCACTGAGATCACTCAATCTGCCCGAGAGCGATTTCAACAATGCCAGTGGAATGAGATTCATCGTTCAGCGAGAGCAAGAACCACTTTTTATGATGACCGCGTCACGGAAACGTTCAACTATATAAAAGAAAACTTCGAGATTAGTTCACTTGATAACGCTTTGTGGCAGCAAGTTAAAGTCGTTTACTCTGATTTATTAACCAACCATATGCAGCCAGAGTTGGCTGAAACATTCTATAACTCAGTGTTTTGCCACCTATTTGAGCGCAAGTATTATCACAATGATTATATTTTTGTTGAAAGTACCGCCCATCGACTTGATGATAAAAAATCTCCTGAAATTTATACCTCTTATAAACCGGAAGTGCTTGGCTTAAAACAAACCATCTGTGACATTATGAACAATCATAGAACAGTCATTCCTTTTGAAGATCTTGACCGCGATGTTGATGCGCTTATTAATACTTTCCGCCGCAAGGCACACAAAACTCGAGTAAAGTTAGAAAATTTACAGTTCGACATCCTTAATTTTACTTTTTATCGTAATAAGGGCGCTTACTTAATTGGTCGGGTTTTATCACCCGCAGGTGAAACGCCGTTTATTATTGCCGTACTCAATAATGAAAAAGGTGGGCTCTATTTAGATGCACTACTTACCACCAGTGAAAGTATGGCGGTAGTATTTGGTTTTGCTCGCGCTTACTTTTTTGTAGATTGTCAGCACCCTTATGCCTTGGTTAACTTTTTACAAGGGCTTATGCCTCATAAAACTAAGGCTGATTTATATTCTGCCATTGGCTTTCATAAACAGGGTAAAACACAATTTTATCGAGACTTCCTCAACCATCTTGATAGTAGTAATGATCAATTTGAATTAGCAGCGGGTATTAAAGGCATGGTGATGTCGGTATTTACCCTCCCCTCGTACCCTTATGTTTTTAAGATTATTAAAGACAAGTTTTCACCTAGTAAAAACATGACTAAGAAAGACGTAAAAGGGAAATATCGCTTAGTTAAGCTGCATGACAGAGTGGGCCGTATGGCGGATACCATGGAGTATTCAGAAGTTGCTTTCCCAAAGAAGCGCTTTAACGATGAACTTTTAGCTGAGTTGCATAAAGTAGCACCATCAATTATTCGCTATGAAGGAACAGGTGAAGAGGAACTGCTTATTATTGAGCATGTCTATATAGAGCGTCGTATGATTCCGCTTAACCTATACCTTATGAATGCATTGAAAAACAAGGAACAGGAAAAAATTAACAATGCCATGTTTGGTTATGGTGAAGCTATCAAGCAACTTATCTCCGCCGATATTTTCCCTGGCGACATGTTGCTGAAAAACTTTGGTGTTACTCGCCATGGTAGAGTGATTTTTTATGATTACGATGAAATAACCTATATGAACCAAGTTAACTTTCGGGTTAAGCCCAAAGCGGTTACTGAAGAACAGTTATATGCTGCTGAGCCTTGGTATAGTGTGTTACCTGGAGACATGTTCCCAGAAGAAATTGCCACCTTTGCACTGGCCAACCCAAGTTATTTAAAAGCATTTAAAATACATCACCAAGACTTATTATCAGCAAGCTATTGGCAGCAATGTCAGCAAGATGTGGCTAATGGCATTTATAAAGATGTTTATCCTTACCCAGAAAAATATCGATTTTGTCATCAAACCTTATTACCAAAATCATAAAAGTAAGCGTTAACTCAGTGGTAATTTTATTTACATATCCCCAATCTGGCTACTTAACTGCCAGTTTGTTGGTAAAACAGGCAAACAAACTTTTTTTAGCAAAAAAATCACATTAGAGCTTTACCTTTTAGCCCGCATCAGTATAATTCGTTTCAGCTGCAGGGGTGTAGTTCCAATTGGTAGAACAGCGGTCTCCAAAACCGATGGTTGGGAGTTCGAGTCTCTCCACCCCTGCCATTTTTATCTACATAGATAAAAATGTTCTGAGTAAATAATCTAGTACATAAAAAACCTATCTAAAGAAATCATCCTGTTTTAATCATTTATAAATTACTTCTTATTAATTAGTATTAATTTATCTGCTTTTCGTTGGCAACTAATTCTGTCATTATATCCAACCTTAAATCTAGAGCTAATGAGCGATTACGGATGAGTATTAATCAACATCAATTTGAGCAACTCACTGAAATGGGCATTAGCCTATGGCAGCACCGTTCGGATGAAACGCCAAATAATAAAATCGCACTTCAGCCCAAGAGTTATCTTAATATTAATTTAGATGACTTAACTAGCCAGCAGCTATTCAATGATATTATATTAGCGGCAGGTTTAAGTATTGGTGAAATCAGTCATCACAGTGACCATCTAAATTTAGGATTGTTCAACTGGTATTTCACCGAAAAATCATCGCGAGATGAAATACAATGGTTTGAGCAACAATTGATCACCCCTTCTATCGCCGAAATATCAAAGTCACCTGCACTTAAAAAGCAATTATGGCAATTACTGACTATGCAAATACAATAACTAGGCAAACACAATGAGTAATACATCAACACCTGACACACAGAACTTTACTGCAATAGCGCGAACCGATGTAGATAAGTTAATGCCAATTGAACTTGCCTGTCACTCACATCCTTGGAGTGAGAAAACGTTTTTAAGTTGTATTGGTGGTCGATATTTTGGAGAAAAGCTAGGTGAGTTTCTGCAAGTGACAGAAAACAATGCAACTAGCGATCAAGGTATTGGTTTTTATATTGGTGAATATGTCGCTGGTGAAGCAACGCTAATGGACATTTGTGTAATGCCAAGCCAGCAAGGTAAAGGGTATGGTAAAATATTACTTAATCAATTTTTAGCTCAAGCTAAAAAGCTAGGCGCTACTAAAATATTTCTAGAAGTACGCGCAAAGAATATCGCTGCACAAATGCTCTATATGAATGCAGGTTTTATCGAAATAGACCGTCGTACTGGCTATTACCCTAGTAGCTCAGGTTTTGGTTATGAAGATGCCATCGTCATGTCACGCTCATACTAACAAACTTTATTTATCGAGTAGGCGGACTCTAAGTCTAAGCTAGAGTCAGCACAACATCACGAAAAAGTACCTGCTACTCTGTCACAAGCTCCCTATCCTGCTCCACTAGTACTGCAGATTCACTTGCATCTGCGAGCTTAGAGAATAAAGCCCCTGAAAAGTATTAGATGCTTCAGAATCAAACCTCAATACAATCATAGCTTGCAGTCTTTCCTCCTGTTAACAAAACACAACATTTCGATACGTAAAAGGGCTAGTTAAAACGCCCTTTCTGGCTAAAATACTTCTTAAGACTCCACCAAGCCCCCTATAAATAGTTGGGAGAATAAAATGTTTACTAAAATAGTTCCGACAGCAGATAGCCAATTATCTAATGAAGATGTTGCAAACCTTATCGTTAGTGATGCATTAACTAAGATCAGCCAACTTACAGGTCTGAGCGAACAAAAAGCCTTTGCATTATTAGCTAAGCAAGTGGTTCTAAAGAATGGCCTTGATAGCCATGAAAAAATCACTCAAGTGCAAGCGCCCTTGTTAGAGCAAAATGAATTTCAATTCATTTCAAGTTTATTTAATTAACTTATTAACAAACTGCCAACAGCACCAGAAAAGTAGCTTCATATACGATTAGCTATCTATCGATGAACGAATAAATCGCTATGTTTTCATCTCAAATCAAGAATAATGGTGTGCCTCGAAGCTTTCGACTCTATTGATTATCAGACTATGTCTAATTTTATCTATTCTTTGAGGTGTATGAACTTTCTTTATGAAGAATTAGAAATATTGCAGATGCCAGCCCAGCTGAAGCAAAGATCATACACATCACCATAATTTGGTAGCGAGCCGCGATAAAAGGCGAAACGCCAGCAAGGATTTGCCCCGTCATCATTCCAGGTAACGACACAATACCAACAGCAAATAACGCATTAATATTAGGGATCATAGATGCTTTAAACGCAATATTACGTGCAGTAAGGTAATTTTCGCCGCGATTTATTTCAGCAAAAAAACGCTCTCCACATAAGCTAACACTATTCATACCATTAGCGAAAACCATGCCGGCAAGCGGAATAAGTGTTTGAGCTTGATGCCAAGGAGTAAGATTCAATACCCCTTGTGTAATAACCAATAAAACAAGAAAGCTACTGATAAATATCGCCCCAAAAGCACTTTTAAAAAGAGACTTTCTTGGTGACTCAATGTTATTTAATGCGATCCAGCTTGAGATAATGACCATAACAACTAATAAAGAGCCGATACCCCATGCATTGTCACTGTCAAAAATATAACTTAAAAGATAACCGACAAGTAGCAACTGCACTAACATTCTAATCAAAGCATGCCAAGTTCGTTTCTGCGGTAACGACCAGCAAGCTAATATAACCAGAACAAAAAGTACGGGTATAAAAGCGATGGCCAGTTTAGTTAATTCAATGGTAGGCAGTGCTTGTTCCATCGATAAGTCCTTAGTTCTAGTCCTTAAGCGTTAAGCGGTACGAATATCTTCAATCATTAATTGAACTGTGCGCTTACCACGAAACTCATTAACATCGAGACGATATGCAAGATGAACTTGTTTCGCCTGTGCATTAGGCCAGGTTTTAACATCAACATTAAAGGCAATGCCATCAAAAACGTGTTGACCTTGTGCACTGTCTTTTTGCACGACTATTTTTAAATGCTTTTCACCAACAATTCGCTGCTGCACGAGAGTAAACGTATCGTCAAATAATGGCTCAGTGAAGTTTTGCCCCCACGGACCCGCTTCTCGTAATTGCTCGGCAAATTCAAGCGTGAGTAAATCTGAACTTAATTCACCATCTGAGAGAATAATGCTGTCTAAATCTTCGGCTTTAAGCCATTTTCCTGCTAGTGTATTAAACTGCTGCTGGAATTGAGCGAAATCTTTTTGCTTAATCGATAACCCCGCCGCCATAGCATGGCCACCAAATTTAAGAATTAAGCCAGGATTTTGACTATCAATGTGCTCGAGTAAGTCACGTATGTGCAAACCTGGAATTGACCGTGCAGAGCCTTTAATTTCAGATTTTTCGGTATCATTGTCCTCCTCCTTTGCTTTAGCAAAAACAATACAAGGACGATGAAACTTTTCTTTTAAACGCCCAGCAACAATACCAATAACACCTTGATGCCAATCCGCTTGAAAAAGAGAAATAGCGTTTGGTAAATTATCTTCATCAAAATTGAGCGAGGTAAGTACTCGCTCAGCTTCTTGTTGCATGCCCTGCTCGATTTCTCGACGTGCTTTATTTAGATCATCAAGCTCTGCCGCCATGACACGCGCGCTCGATAAATCATTAGCAAGTAAACAGTTGATGCCATACGACATATCATCTAATCGCCCTGCTGCGTTAATTCGTGGACCTAGGGCAAAACCAAAGTCACTGGCCACGAGCCTTTGTTGGTTTTTATTGGCAATTTCGATTAAGGCCTGAATACCGGGTCTAGTTTGTCCTGCGCGAATACGCTTTAAACCCTGGGCAACTAAAATTCTATTGTTGGCGTCAAGTGAAACCACATCAGCAACGGTGCCTAAAGCAACTAAATCTAATAACTGGGCAATATTAGGTTCGCTAATACCTTGCTCTGCAAAGTAGTTATGCTCTCGACAATATTTTCTTAAGGCTAGCATTAAGTAGAAAGCTACCCCCACGCCAGCAAGTGCTTTACTTGGGAAATTACAGCCGTGTTGATTAGGGTTAACAATAGCGTCAGCAATAGGTAAAGAGTGTCCCGGTAAATGATGATCAGTCACAATAACTTGCATACCTAAATCTTTCGCACGTTTAACACCTGCAATACAACTTATACCGTTATCAACCGTGATTAACATTTGTGCATCTTGTTGGGCTGCAATATCAACAATTTCAGGTG
>Ga0209396_1002026_pt1 | contig 21751 bp, 14 predicted proteins | sample GOMGulsemesocosm_6_FD_184638 | JGI IMG/M metagenome (GOLD analysis project Ga0209396, IMG submission 184638) | Methane-oxidizing microbial communities from mesocosms in the Gulf of Mexico - GOM8C Gulf of Mexico (SPAdes) (version 2) | ecosystem: Environmental > Aquatic > Marine > Cold seeps...
AAATATAATGTCCTTCCCATAATCCTTTTGGATTAATTTCATAATAATCTTTTAAAATCAAATACTCAGACTCTGTTAGTGCTTCTTTTAATTCTGATTTTGACCAAACGTAAAATTTACCTTCTTCTCCTTCACTGTCAGCATCCAATGCGGAGTAAAAAGCACCTTCTTTTGTTGTCATTTCACGTTTAACCCATTCCAATGTCTCGTAAACAACGTTTTTGTAAAGTGGGTTTTGTGTTCTTTGATATGCTTTTGAATATAATGAAACTAGTTGAGCATTGTCATACATCATTTTTTCAAAATGAGGCGCTTTCCATTTTGTATCTGTAGAATATCTTGCAAAGCCACCACCAACTTGATCATAAATACCACCATGTGCCATTTTAGTTAAAGTTAAGTCAACTTGTTTTAAGATGTCTTGGTCATTTTTGTAATGACCATATTGCATTAAGTAGTCATAATTATTTGGTATTGGAAATTTTGGAGCTCCATTCATTCCCCCTTCTTTGGTGTCAAATTTGCTTTTCCAAATTTGCGCTAATTCGTCTAGTTTTTTAGTACTGAATTTTGAAAGTGGTACTGGAGATTCAATTAATTCTGTTTGTTTGATTCCTATAGTAAGATTTTCTGCGTAATCAAGCATTTTTTGCTTGTCTTGTGTGTAAGTTGTATATAAATTTTCTAATATATTTTTCCATTGATCCTTAGGATAGTATGTACCTCCAAATACTGGCCTGCCGTCAGGTAAAGTGAAACAGTTTAAAGGCCAACCGCCACTTCCTGTCATTAATTGAACCGCTGTCATATATATCTGATCTACATCTGGACGTTCCTCTCTGTCTACTTTAATACATACAAAATAATCATTCATCATTTTAGCTACAATTTCGTTCTCAAAACTTTCATGTTCCATAACATGACACCAGTGACAAGAAGAGTAACCAATACTAATCAGTACAATTTTATTTTCGGCTTTAGCTTTATCAAACGCTTCATCTCCCCATGGCATCCAGTTAACAGGGTTATGGGCATGTTGTAACAAATACGGACTACTTTCATCAATTAGAGCGTTAGTATATTTGTGTTCTTTTTTAATCGCCGTTTCTGTTTTTTGACTATTTACACATGAAGTTGTCATGATGAAAACAATCAGTAATCTAAACCCATAATTTATAGTTGCCGTACTTAATAATTTCATACCCTTTATAATTTTGTGCATTATCAATTTTGTAAATATACGTATATTGCAATCCAATTACTTATTTTTGAATACTTAAAAGTAAATTATTAGGCGTAACATAAATCCATAAAATGAAATTAGTAGCATTAATTCTTGTATTATTCTCAACTGTACTAACGCATAGTCAATCTTATTTTCAACAAAATGTAGATTATAAAATTGATGTAACGTTAAATGATAAAAATAATACATTGTCAGCTTATGAAGAGTTTGTTTATACAAATAATTCACAATGTGCATTGGACTATATTTATGTTCATTTATGGGCGAATGCATATAAAAACAATCAAACGGCATTAGCTAATCAATTGTATGATCAAAAAAACATGGTACTTCAATTCGCAACGGATGAAGAAATGGGTTTTATTGATTCTTTAAATTTTAAAGTGAATGGTGAAAACGTGAAATGGGAATTGGATGGTGAACATATTGATATTGCCAAGGTTTATTTAAATTCATCTTTAAATCCAGGTGAAAAACTGACCGTATCAACACCGTTTAAAATTAAAATCCCTACAGGTGATATTTCTAGGTTAGGTCATGTTGGGGAGTCATACCAAATTACACAATGGTATCCTAAGCCTGCAGTGTTTGATGCGAATGGTTGGAATCAAATGCCTTATTTAGGAATTGGAGAGTTTTATTCTGAGTATGGAACGTTTGATGTGTCTATTACATTACCGAAAAATTATGTGGTTGGTGCAACTGGAGATTTACAAACAAAATCTGAGCTTGATTTTTTAGATGATTTATCGTTGACTACCGAGTCTAAGTTTGAAAATAAAACGTTTAGAGATTCTGAGAAAGTTGGTAATGATGATACCGAATTTCCAGAATCTGACTTAGAATTTAAAACCATTCGATATAAGCAGTCAAATGTTCATGATTTTGCTTGGTTTGCTGATAAAAGGTTTGAAGTGTTGCAAGGGGAAGTTGAGTTACCTCATTCTAAAAGAAAAGTGACTACGTGGTGTATGTTTGTTCCACATCACGCTAACTTATGGGAGGAATCAATTGAGTATATTAATGATGCTACATATTGGTATTCTAAATGGAATGGAGATTACCCTTATAATCAGGTAACTGCAGTTGATGGAACAATTAGTGCAGGTGGAGGAATGGAATATCCGAATGTCACAGTAATTGGAAATTCAGGTAGTAAAATGGAATTAGAAGTAGTAATTGTTCATGAAGTAGGGCATAATTGGTTCTATGGACAATTAGGTTCAAACGAAAGGGGGCACGCTTGGATGGATGAAGGTATGAATACTGCAAATGAGATTAGATATATTGAAACAAAATACCCTAATAATGATAATATGTCTAAAATGATGGGGAATATGGCAAAAACTATTCATTTAGATCATTTGAGTCATCATGATATGAGTCATATGAGTTATGAAGTTGCTGCTGGCTTAGGTTTGGATCAGCCTATCGAATTGCATTCTGCAGAATATTCAATGATTAATTATGGTGGTATTGTATATTCTAAAACTGGTTTAGTTTTTAATTATGTAAGAGATTATTTAGGAGACGATTTATTTGATGAATGTATGCACCATTATTATTCAAAATGGGAATTTCAACATCCTCAACCTTATGATATGAAACAAGCGTTTGAAGAGGTGACAGGTAAAAACTTAAGTTGGTTATTTAATGATATCATTAATACGACTAAGCAAATTGATTTTAAAATAAAAAAAGTAAGAGTTGGAGATAACGGAACGGATGTAACAGTTAAAAATGTTGGTCAAATAAATTCACCATATAGAGTAGATGTATATAGCTTAAATAATTATAGAGGGACAAAATGGGTGGAGCCAGGTAATAAAAAACAAACGATTCATTTTGATGAAAAGACAATTGATGAAGTGAAAATTGATGGCAACAAAAAAATGCCTGAAGTTAACCGATCAAATAATTTTTGGCATAAAAAAGGAATGTTTGGAAAGTTAGAACCAATTACATTTGAATTTACAGCTGGAGATAATGAGCCTGGGAAAACTCAAATATGGTGGACACCTATGGCGGCTTATAATGTATATGATAAAGCCATGTTAGGCGTGTTGTTTCATAATCAAACTATTGCAAAAAACAAATTTGAATATAGTGTATTACCAATGTATTCTTTTGGACGTGAAAATTTGTCTGGATTTGCAAATGTTAAATACAATTTTCTTCCGCCCACAAAATTTAGTATGATATCTGTCGGAGTAAAAGCTAGAACATTTAAAAATGAATTAGCGTCATTCCGTTCAGAGTATATGATAGCTAATCCTTTTATTGATTTTCAAATAGGGAAACCTAAATCAAAAAAATATTATAAACAAAACTTATTGCTTCAAGGTGTATATTTATTCGAAAAAACGCAGAAATTAACTAATGTTTCGGAAAATTGGACGTATGGAGGGTTTGCAGAATACGTATTCAATTTTTCACATAGAGTAAATAGTTTTAGTGCAAAAGCTAAAGTTGATTTTTTAAATAAAGCCACGCATAATTTACAATTATCTAACCTTAATTTAGAATTAAAATATACGTTTGAATATTGGGATGAGAAAAATAAAACGATTGAATTTAGAGGTTTTTTTGGAACTAATTTATTCACAAATGGAACGTCTCATGAAATTTATGCCTTTTCACCGTCAGGTCAAACAGGGGCACAAGATTATTTTTATGATTCTTACTTAACCGGAAGAAATAGAACTGAAGGAATGTGGGCTCAACAGCGTTTGAATAATCAGGGAGGTATGAATACAGGAAGTCCTTTTGGGAATTCGAACAAAATGTTGGCAACAGTTAATATGTATATAACTTTACCTTATGTACCATTAGTTGGTTTTTATTCAGATTTTGGAGTGGCAGACATTTATGGAACAACTGAAGTAATGTATGATCTAGGTTTAGGAATAAGATTCTTTGAAGGAAACTTTGGAGTGTACTTTCCATTGTTTGAATCACAAAACTTGTTAGACGCATATCAAGATGGATCAACTTATAACCAAAGAATTAAATTTGTGCTTAATATAGATGCATTAAATCCTGAAAAATTAATTAGAAAAATCTTTTAATTATTGACTCTTGAATAATGTTTTCTATCATGTTGTAGTAGGTGTTATTGGATTATTTTTTTAAAACAAGTAAATCAAAAAGTTGATGTACTGTAACATTAGTTACAGCATAGTTTAGTAAAATTTGATACTTTCGTATCTTGTTATAAATGAATATGGGTCTTCTTAAAAAATACATTCCATTTTTTAAATGGATTTCTAACTACAATATGAATATGTTGACTGGTGATATCGTTGCTGGTTTAACTGTTGGTGTAATGTTAATCCCGCAAGGGATGGCTTATGCTTTATTAGCTGGTTTACCACCCGTTTATGGTTTGTATGCCGCATTGATTCCACAAGTAGTTTATGCATTTTTAGGAACATCACGACAGTTAGCTGTTGGTCCAGTTGCAATGGATTCATTATTGGTGGCTACAATTGTTTCTGCTATAGCTGTTAATCCGGAAAATTATATTCAATTAGCGTTATTGTTGGCCATGCTGATGGGAGCGGTGCAATTATTTTTCGGGTTTTTAAAATTCGGTTTTTTAGTCAATTTTCTCTCTAAACCAGTAATTAGTGCATTTACATTTGCAGCAGCTTTAATAATTGGGTTAAATCAAATAAAGCATTTGTTAGGTGTGTCTTTTGATAAAACAAATCTTGTGAATGGTGTTGAGCAAATAGTGTCAACAAGTACATTACATGACTTAGTATCTCAAATTTATTTACACATAGGAGAAACAAATATCGTGGCGTTGTCAATTGGTATTTCTGGTATTGTTTGTATAAAAATGATTAAAAAATTCACGCCGAAAATACCTGCTGCATTAGCGGTTGTAGTTCTAGGTGTCAGTGTCGTTTATTTATTCAGATTAGATAAATTTGATTTGAAAATCGTAATGGAAATCCCTCAGGGATTGCCAAATATAGGAATTCCAAGTTTTGATTTAGAGAGTTTTAAAGCGTTAATACCAGCCGCTTTTACATTGGCATTAATTGCATTCATGGAAGCAATATCTGTTGCCAAAGCTATTGAAGAGAAACATGATGATTATAAAGTTGAACCAAATCAAGAATTAATAGCATTAGGGGCTAGTAATTTTGTTGGATCTTTTTTTTCTTCATACCCCGTAACGGGAGGCTTTTCAAGATCCGCAGTTAATGATCAAGCAGGAGCAAGAACTGGCGTGGCAGCAATTGTAAGTGCATTATTAATTTTAGTAACGTTATTGTTTTTAACTCAATATTTTTATTATTTACCCAATGCGTTGTTGGGTTCAATTATTATGGTAGCTGTCTTTGGGTTAATTGATGTTAACGTTCCACAGCAACTTTGGAAAACAGATAAAGTTGAATTTGGTATTTATTTAGTTACATTTTTATCAACTTTATTTATTGGTATTCAACAAGGTATCGGTATTGGGGTGTTACTGTCATTAATAATGGTTATTTACAATGTGTCCTATCCTCATATTGCCGTGGTTGGGAAAATTAAAGGAACAAATGAATATAGAAATATTGAGCGATTTAATGACTTAGAGATTGACAATGAATTTATTATTGTAAGAATTGATGCTAGATTATTTTATGCAAACATGAATGTGTTTAAAGATAAAATACTGGAGTTAATTGAAGATAACAAAAAAGAAACTAAAGCAGTTATAATTGTTGGAAAAGCAATCAATGGTATTGATTCAAGCTCAATTCAAATGTTGAAAGGTTTAATAAACTTACTTAAAAGTGAAAACATTATAGTTTATTTCTCGGGTTTAAAAGGGCCAGTAAAGGATAAGTTGAAGCAGTCAGGAGAATTAACCTCCGAATTGAAAAATAAATGTTTTCTCTCAATAGATGCAACTATTCAATTTCATAAAGACGGATATGTAAATGAGAAATTTACCCTAGACTGTTAATTTACTTAGTTTGACTTTCAATAGCATTTCTGACATTGCCATGCGTATTGATAAGTGTTTCGGCCTGTTTATAATTAATCTCAAGTTCAGTCATGACCATTTTAATTGCTCTGTCAACCAGTTTGTCATTGCTAAGTTGCATGTCAACCATTTTATTACCCTTAACTTTTCCAAGGCCAATCATTAAACTGGTTGAAATCATATTAAGTATTAGTTTTTGAGCTGTTCCTGATTTCATTCGTGTACTTCCTGTTACAAACTCAGGACCAACAATAGCCGTAATTGGATGTTTAACTAAATTCGACAATGGACTATTAGCATTACAAGAAATTCCAGCAGTTAATACACCAAAACTGTTAGCTTTTTCAATAGCGCCTAAAACATACGGAGTTGTTCCTGAAGCCGCAATTCCAATTAAAATATCATTGGGTAAAACATTAGCATGTTGTAAGTCTATCCAACCCTGTTTAGTGTCGTCTTCTGCAAACTCTACGGCCTTTCTTATAGCTGAATCTCCGCCTGCTATTAAACCAACTACTAAGTCGAATGATACACCAAATGTAGGTGGACATTCAGAAGCGTCTACAACTCCTAGTCTACCACTTGTTCCAGCGCCAATATAGAATAACCTAGCTCCCTTCTGCATTCTAGCTAAGGCTTCTTTTACAAAAGTATAAATGTTTGGAATACATTTTTCAACAGCTAAAGGCACAGTTTTATCTTCATTATTTATGTTAGTTAATAATTCAAGAGTACTCATTTTTTCTAAATGGTTATATTTTGAAGATAGTTCTGTAGTTCTCATAGTGTTTTAATTTTTGCCTAAATCGTGCTTTCTATTAATAGCTTTTATGGACAAAAATAAGTAAAACAATATTTACAAAAGGGTCTATGGTTGCTTTTTTCGATTAAGGTTTATAATTATTAGGTTGTTCCTTCAACTAGAGGTAAGTTAAATTATTTAATGTCGTGTTTAATTAATCAATCAGTAAACTGAGTTCTTTACCAACTAAACTACCCATAGCTACTCCCATGCCACCAAGCCTAACGCCACAATATACATTTTCTGAAATCTGTTTAACAATGGGTGATTTCTTTGGTCCAACTCCCATAATTCCGCTCCATGTATGTTCAATTTCAAAAGGAGTATTGGGTAAAATGTTTTCATGTAAAATGGATGTAAGCGAATTTGTTATAAGAGAGGTATTATCAAACACGGTTGTAGTTTCACCTTTTACATCCAACTGTCTTCCTCCTCCAAACAGTACGCGTTGACCAACGTTTCGAAAGTAATAATAACCTTCATTGAAGTGATAGATCCCTTTAAATTTTAAATTTTCAATTGGCTTAGTTATGATGACTTGTGCTCTTGCTGGTGAAATGTCTTCATTTGGTAAAAACGGTTTCGCAAATCCATTAGTACAAATAATCAGTTTTGTGAAATCGATTTTGCCTTTATTTGTGTCAAGGTGTGCTTTGTGTACTTCTTTGGCTTCTATTCCGTTTAAAACAATTACTCCTTTTTCAATTGCCAATTTATATAGGTTATTAATCATTTTACCTGTGTTAATTTGGCCTTCAGCCTTATGTGAAATAGCAGTATTGAATGTTTTAAAACCTGAGTTTTTAATTATGTTGTGATCAACCGAAAATACATTTTTAATAGTTGTAATTTTCTCCAATTCTAAATTCAAATAGTCCAGAGCGTTGGCAGACTCGTTAAATTTTTCGTTAGAAAATAATTCATAAGAGCCTAAGTTTAAATAATCAATTTTAGTATCTCCTAAAAGTGAACGTAGATTTAATAAACCTTTCCATCTCTTTTCAACTGTTTTAAAAACATCATTTTTATCAGTATGTTTTAAATCGTCCAGTAATTCAGATGGGCTACCTATGCAGCTAAAACCAGCATTTTTAGAGCTAGCTCCAGTAGGTAAAAAACCACGTTCAATAACTGTAACTTTTTTAGTAGAAAAGCGTTCTTTTATATAGATGGCTGTAGTTAAACCGACTATTCCAGAACCAATAATTAGATAGTCGGTATGGTTTATGTAAGTTTGTTTTTCCCAAAAGCTGAGTTGATTAAATGATAGCATAGTTAAATAGTGTTAGTATATCTTTTAAAAGTCGTATTTTTTAAGGATATTTGTAGAGTATAGCAAAAGGTTAAAGGTAGTGATTTGAAATGTAATAATTTTGAATCAAGATTTCAAGTTTCAAACACAAATATGTGTAAGTGAACCCTTTTGTTTATTAAATGTATAATAAATTGATGAAAAATATTTTAGTCATAGTATTGCTTTTTATTGGTAACATCTTGTATGCGCAAGGTCCACAAATTATTTTGAATATAAAAACAGAAAATGATGCTACAGGTAAAAGCTTGGGAGGGGTAACAATTGAAATATTACAAGATGGGAAAAAAATCTCCACAGAAACTTCTTCATCTAAAGGAAAGTTGGCTTTAATTGCTTTACCTGTTGGTCATTTATATTCAGTAAAATTTAAGAAGCAAGGATTTGTCACTAAAATGGCGCAAATAGATGGAAGGTATGATACTCCAGAAGATTTGGAAGAAGAAAGTTATCAAGAGTTATTAGGTGCGTTGTTTGAATCTGCCGAAGGAATAGATTTTTCTTTTCTTGAAAATGAACCAATTATTAAATTTGAGTTTACACCGGACGGATATCAATTTAGTTATGATAAGGCACATCTAAAACAAATGCAAAAGAAAATTGCAGATTTAAAAAAAAGAATAGAAAAAGAAAAAGAAAATGTAGAAGCTAAAGAAATTGAGAGAAAAAAAAGAGAAGCCGATTTTCAAACTTATGTTGACGCTGGAGATAAAGCAGTTGGGAAGTCAGATTACCAAATAGCAATTGATCAATTTAATTTAGCTTTAAAGCTAATTGATGAACCAGAAGTTAAAACAAAGTTAGCTAATGCTCAAAAATTGTTAGCGGATGCTGAATCAAATGCTCAAAAAGAAAAAGATTATTCAGATAAATTAGTAGAGGCTAAAACGGCATTCGATTCTAAAAAATATGAGAATTCAATTGCGCTTTATCAAGCAGCCTTAGTTATTAAGCCTTCTCAAAAAGAACCTCAAGACCAAATTTTAAAAATTCAAGGCTTGCTGGCTAAACAACAGTCACAACAAGCTGAATTTAATAAATTAGTGAGCGAAGGAAATGCAAATGTTCAGTCGGAAAATTATGATGTGGCAATTGAAAAATACACAAAGGCGTTAGATATAAATTCTAATGATGCTGATGTTAAGTCTAAGCTAGATAATGCAAGAAAGTTAGAAGGTGATAAAGCAAATGCTGAAAAGTTAGAGCAAGAAAAAGAAGCGAATTTTAAAGCCTTAATGGTAACAGCGGAATCATTAGTGCAAAAGGAAGATTGGCAAGCTGCTAAGGATAAGTACAATGAAGCACTAAAAATTAAACCAAATGAAAGTAATGCTACTTCTCAAATTGTAGTAATTGATAAGAAAATAGCAGAACTTAAGGCAAATGAAGAAAAGTTAAAAGAAACTCAAGAAAAATACGTTTCTAAAATGGCAGAAGCTAACTCTGCATTTGCATCAAATGACTTTAGTAAGGCTCTAGTATTGTATAATGAAGCTAAATTAATGAAGCCTAATGAAAATGAACCTCAGGTACAAATCAACAAAATTAATGATGCTCAAAAATTGCAAGCATCAAAAGAAGCGGACTTTTTTAAATTTGAAAAACTTGGTGATGTGGCTTTAGAAGGTGGATTATATGAAGATGCTATTAATTCATATGAAAAAGCCTTAGGAATTAAAGCGAGTACAGAAATAAATAATAAAATTACTAAGGCAAAAAAGTTACGTGATGACAAGATTAATGCTGATAACATTGAGAAAGCTAATAATGAAAAATATGAAGCAGCAATAAAAGCAGCTGATATCTTTTATGATACAGATAAATGGGAAGATGCCTTAGTTAAATATAAGGAAGCTTTGGTTTTAAAGAGTAGCGAAACTCACCCTTCAGTAAGAATTAAAAATATTAACGATAAATTGGCACAGTTAGAAGCTGAAAATACGGCAAACGATCAATTAAATAAAGAGTACAATGTACTTGTAGCTGAAGCTAATACTTTATATGATGCCAATAAATTAGAAGAAGCAAAATTGAAATATACTGCAGCTCTAGGGAAAAAAGCAGGTGAAAAAATACCAATTAACAGAATTGAATTAATAAATTCTACTCTAATAAAGCAAGCTGCGGATAAAAAGATAGAAGAAAAGTATTTGACTGAACTAAATGCTGCAAAAGTATTGTTTGACAAAAAAGAATATGAAGAAGCTTTGTCAAAATATAATTTAGCAGGCCAAATTAAAAAGGATGAGCAAGAGCCAAAAGATCAAATAGTAGTAATAAATAAAATATTAAATGATCAAAAAAATTCAGATGAGTTGGAGGAGGAGTATAATAAATTCATGGTTGAAGGAAATAGTTTATTAGGGAATAGTGATTTAACAACTGCATTAGACCGATTTAATAAAGCACTTAATGTTAAAGAAAATGATGCTTTAGCAACATCTAAGATTAAGGAAGTTGAAAAAATAATTAAAGATAAACAGGAAGCTGAGCTTAAACAAAAGGAATTTGATGAGTTTGTAAAAAAAGGTGAAATATTTTTGAATGCTAAAAACTACCAAGATGCAAAACTGAATTATTCAAAAGCAATAAAGATTTTACCAGATGCTATAATTGAAGAAAAGTTAAAAGAAATTGATGTTTTAATTGCTGAAAACCAGTCGGCATCTGAACAACAAAAGTTGTTTGATGATGCAATGAAATTGGCAGATGATTTATTTAAAGCAAATAAATATGAGGAAGCTTTATCTAAATATGAAGCTGTCAATTCTATAAAAAACTCTCAGCATGCTAATGATAGAATAAATACGATTAAAAAAGAAATGGCTGATTCTAAAGTAAAAGCTGAAAATGAGGCTAAATTTAATGAGTTGGTTAAACAAGGAAATTCTTTTGAAAGTAGTGAGGATTATCAAAAAGCATTAGTATCATATAAAGAGGCTTTAACTATTAAGTCAGATCCAAATATTACTAAGAAAATATCGGAGCTAGGTGTTTTAATTTTGAATGCTCAAAGTGATGCTCAAAAGAAACAAGCGTATATTGACATGGTGGATAAAGCTAATGTTGAATTTAATAATAAGAACTGGAGTCAGGCAATAGATTATTACAAGAAAGCAAAGAAGTTTAGTGAAAATGAAACGTATCCTGATGAAAGAATAGCAATTGCAAATTCAAATATTGAAAGCGAATTAAATTTAGAAGCAAGAGAAAAATACCAATCGAATATTGATAAAGCCGACACCTTTTTAAAATCAGAAAACCTTGATGAAGCAGTTGAGTATTATAAAAAAGCTTTAGTAATTAAGTCGGATGAACAATATCCAAAAGATCAATTGGATGCTATTAAAAAAATTAAAGCAGATAAAGCTAATGTAGCAACTAATAAAACAACTGGCGAAAATGCATATAAAACATTAGTGAAAGAAGCTGATAATTTATTAAATGCTGAAAACTTCTCAGAGGCATTAAAAAAATATGAAGAAGCGTTATCGGAAAAACCAACTGATTTTTATGTGATAAGTCAAGTTGAAAAAGTAAAATTAGGATTGGAAAAAGAAAATAATCAAAAAGAAAAAAGAGTGGCGTATGATAAACTAATTTCTGAAGGGGATGCACTGATGAAACCGGGGACGTGGAATCTGGCAAAACTAAAGTATGAATCGGCGTTAGGAATTTTTAATAAGAATTATCCAACTAATCAAATCATTATTTGTGATGAAATGATGAAAAAAGATTCTGGATCTGAAGCTGAAAAAGCTTATCAGAAGATATTAACTGTTGCTCAAAAGAAGATGGATGGAAAGAATTATGTCAAAGCAATCTCTTTATACGAAAGAGCACTTAGTATCAGACCTTCTGATTCAAAACCTCAGGCAAAGATTGATGAGATTAATCAAATCTTATTAAACCTTGGAGAAGAAAAGGTATTTAATGACCTATTGCAAAAAGCGGACAATCTTTTTGAAAAAAAGGAATGGAAAAAAGCGAGAGGGTTTTATGTAAAAGCCTATGCGATCAATAATGACAAATATGCTGATAGTCAAATCAATAAAATTGATGAATTAGACAATGCTTATAACATGAAGCAGTACAAAAAAATGGTTTCTAAAGCAGATGAGTATTTTATAGATGAAAGTTATGTCAAATCTAAAGGGTTGTACGAAAGAGCAATTAAGTTTTTGCCTAATTATGATAATACATATCCAATAAATAGAATTCAAGAAATTAAAGATATCTTAAATCCACCGCTAGCTATTGATAATGGTGTAAGAAGTTTAGGCGAAAAAGTGGTTGGAATGACTGAAGAAGAGATGGATGCATTATTGGCAAATGATTCTGAACAACGAAAATTTAATGAAGTAAACTCAGTTAAAACAATTACAAAGGAAATATCTTCTGAAAAATCTGAGTGGAGTATTGGAGCTAAAGAAAGTACAAACCGAACTAAAGATAGAACAGATAAAATTGCCATTGATCAAGAGGTTAAAGGTATAATAGCAGAGGTAGAACGTGTTAAAGCTGAAAAAGGAACTATTGAACAACGAGAAATATATGATAAAGTTCAAAGAGTGAATGCGGTTTATACTAATCAGGCAAGATTTAACCAGATAAGAGTAATAAAAAATACGAAAGTTGAAATAGCAGAGAGTGTTATGAATGCTGATATTCCAAGAAGTGAATATGAAAAAGAGGTAGTGGGAATTAATACTAATTTGAAAATAGCGAGTAAATTTCAGTCAGTAGCTCAAAAAAATGAATCGTTTAACCAAAAAGAGTATGTAAATGTAATTCAAAAAACACATGTAACGCAAGATCCAAATAATGATGTAGCTAGAAAGAATACAGTTGATAAATCAAGTGAGATACAGAAAGTAGCTCAAGAAATTGCATCAGTACAGTCTAGGAATCAGATTGATGTGAGTTTTAAAGCAAAAACATATTCTGTTAAAGCGATGGAGGAAATTAGAATTTCAAATATTGAAAACGATATTCCGCGTCAAAATACGGTTGATAAAGCTATTGAAATTCAAGAAGTAAACCAACAGATAACGTCTAGTCAATCTAAAAGTCAACTGGACGCAAGTTATGATACTAAAACGTATACGGATAAGGCAGCTGAAGAAATTAGAATTAAGAGTATAGCGAATGATGTGCCACGTCAAAAAATGGAACTAAGAACGGATTTTATTTATGATGATGTAGCTGAAGCAAAGGTAGGATTTGTAATAAATCAAAGCCAATCTACAAATTCAACTAAAGACTTAATCACTGAAGAAATTGGTATTCAACAAGAAATGTTCTCAACAAAAAATAAAGAAAGAGAAGATGATGCAGAAAATGTAATTGATTTAAAAGAGGGTTTGGATCTTTCAGCTAAAATTATTTCAAATAAAAACAAAGATGTTTCTTTTGCTACAAAAGATTATGCTGAGAAACAAAAAAATAGTACTACTCAGTTAAAAAAGATAGGTAATAATTCTACTATAAAAAATCAAGATAAAGCAGTTAAAACGGTTAAAGAATTAAATAAAAAAACGAGTGAAAAAATAGAACAGAATAACGAAAAGGTAAATGGTACTATAGATTACATCACAAAAATGAAAGATATTGATATCAAAAAAATTGATGTGAATGTGAAAAATCAATTAGGGACTGATTTTCCAGAAGGTGTAACAGAGGAAATCTATCAAGTAAAAGATGCTTATGGCTTATTGTTAAGTTTTGTGGTAAGAAGAGTTGTGGTGACAGGTGGAGAAGGTAATGTGTATGAGAAAACAAAATCTCGACATGGTGTAACTTCTTATAGTAAGAATGGGGACCCTATTTCGAAACAAGTATGGCAAGACAAAACAGCAAATGCTAGCTTAAAATCAAATTAATGAAAGTAATATCAGTTATAGGGGCAGTTGTGCTTTTTTGTGTATCGTGTAATACAAATGTTGACAATATAGCTAATGATGTCAATTTAGAAGTTGAGAAATCAAATGTTATTAAATGTTTCGGTAATACTCAAGGTACTACTTATGCAGTTATAGTTAATGATGATATTGACTTACTACACAATGAAATTGATAAAACATTACATGCTTTTGATTTAGCGTTAAGTTCTTATATACCAAATTCTATTGTCAGTCAATTAAACAATTATTCGGGTGGGTTGTTCAAGTATAACGATTCATTAAAATTCTTCACTAGATGTATTAAGCAATCGAGATTCGTTTATGAAATATCTGATGGTGCATTTGATCCTACCGTATATCCATTAGTAGATGGATGGGGGTTTATGAAAAATATCGAGCAAGTTCCTGATTCTTCTATTGTAGATTCATTATGTGCGTTAATAGGTTTTAAGGATGGACACCATTTTAAATTTAATACGCTAGGGCAAGATTCTCTTTATAGTATTGTTAAAACTACTCCAAACGCTAAATTAGATTTTAATGCTTTAGCGCAAGGTTTGTCTGTTGACGTAATTTGTGAGTTATTGGAAAGTAAAGGTGCAGAAAATTATTTTGTTGAAATTGGAGGAGAGGTTAGAGTGAAAGGTTTAAACTCTGAAGGGAGTTTATGGACAATAGGGATTGATAAACCAGTTGAAAAGTCAAATTCATTAAATAGAGTATTACAAGAAATAGTTCAATTAGATAATAAAGCAATTGCTACTTCTGGTTCGTATCGTAAGTTTTACAAAAAAAATGGAGTAAAATATTCGCACACTTTAAATCCAAGTACTGGTTATCCGGTTAAACATTCATTGTTAAGCGCTACAGTTGTAGCTGATAATTGTGCACTAGCAGACGGTTTAGCAACTGCCTTTATGGTAATGGGGCCTGAAAAATCGGTTAAATTTATTAAAACACATCAAGATTTAGATATCGAGTTATTTCTAATCTTTCATAATTCGAAAGGTAGACAAGAAACTTATATGTCTAAAGGCTTTAAATTATTAATTCTAAAATAAAATGGCATCAATTTCTAAATCAAATTTTGACTTTTTAAATAAGTTAGCAAAAAATAATAACCGTGAGTGGTTTACTGAAAACAAAGCTCTTTATGAGTCTAATCGTGAGAATATAATTAGTTTTGCTGATGAAGTTTTAGAATTGCTTAATACGCACGATAATATTGAAACCGTTTCTGGTAAAAAAGCATTATATAGAATATATAGAGATGTTAGATTCTCTAAAGATAAAACCCCTTATAAAATTAATTATTCTGCAAGTTTTTCAAGAGCAACCAAACTATTAAGAGGTGGGTACTATTTGCATATACAACCAGGAAACTCATTTTTAGGTGGTGGATTTTGGAATCCTAGCTCTCCTGATATGAAATTGATTAGAAACAATTTTTTAGAATTTGGGGATGAGTTTAAAAACATCATTAATACTAAAGAATTTGTAAATAATTTTGGTAGTATAGAAGGGGACCAATTGAAAACAGGTCCAAAGGGTTTTGATAAAAATCATAAACAAATAGAACTGTTGAAATATAAACAGTTTTTAGCAGTTAAAAAATTCACAGATAAAGAGGTGTTAAGTGAAGATTTCGCCAAAAAAGTTAATGAGGGATTTCAAGCAATGCGACCATTCTTTGATTATATGAGTGAAGCATTGACTACAGATTCAAATGGAGAATCTTTATATTGATCTTGTGAAGCATAATTAATATAAATCTAGTTTTTGAGTTTTTAACTTGGCTAAAAAATAAGGATTTGTCAGGTCTTTTTTATTGTATGTTAACTCTTCTTGGGTGTCAAAATGTCTTATCTCTCCACCAATAGTTTCATATATTGCTTGGCCAGCAGCAATATCCCATTCCATGGTAGGCGCTAATCGTAGGTAAAAGTCAGCGTTTCCGTTTAATAAATCAAAAAACTTCAAAGCACTACCTTTATTTATTTGACTAATTTCACCTACAGTTTTTTCAATGTGAGATATGAATTCAATTGTTTTATTTGACAATGGTGAGTTAGATCGAATTAGTACTTTTGATTCATTAGGAGTCGGTTTTTGTAGTTTCCATTTAGAATTTAAAGGGTTTTGAGTTCCATATGGTATGCTAAATGCTCCAATTGTTTTTCCACCAAATAATATTTTTTTAGTAGTTGGACTTGCTATAAAACCTAATATTGGCCTTCCATTTTCTATTAATGCAATACATATGCAAAATTGGCCATTCTTTTTTATAAATTCTCTAGTGCCATCTAAAGGATCGATTAACCAAATTAGCGAATCATTTTTCCTACTTTCGAAACTAGGTTTCTTTTCCTCTTCTGAGATTATAGTAATATTAAATTGAGAAATTATACGCGTTAAAATTTTATTTGAAGCTATATCTGCTTCTGTAACTGGAGAGTGGTCGTTCTTATGTTCTACCTGAAAATCTTTAGCATATATTTCCATTATTTTTTCAGAAGCTTGTTCAAGCGCATCAATAATTGTAGATATATAGTGTTTTACCATGTTTTAAAATCTATTATTATACTCTGTAATTAAATTGTCATATAATGAGCTTGCACCTATACGTAGTAGATTCGAATTCAACCAGCCTTGGCCTAATACAGAGTTGACTATTTTGTATATATCGATAACGTCTTCTAAGGTTTTAATTCCTCCTGCTGGCTTTATACCTACTTTTTGTCCTGTAGATTTATAATGTTTTAATATTTCACTACACATATAGTAAATAGCTTCTGGCGTTGTGCCGGTAGGTATCTTCCCTGTGGATGTTTTTATGAAGTCTGCCCCCGATTTAATGGCAAGTTGAGATGCTAGCCTAATGTTATGTTCGGTTTTTAATTCACCAGTTTCTAATATGACTTTTAAATGTTTGTGTGGAATACGTTTTTTTATTTCAATAATTTCATTTGAAATATAGTCATAATTGCCAGAAATGAAATCACCTCTATTTATTACAATATCCACTTCATCTACCCGTGTTTCATTTAGGCATTCAATTTCAAAAAATTTAACTTTTTGTATAGTCTGGCTTGAAGGAAAACAAGTGGAAACAACAGCTACCTTAATGCTCGTTCGAATATTAGATTTAGCATATGCTCCAAAATTAGAAAAAACACAAACAGCTGCAGGAAAAGTAGATTTAAAACCCTTGTTAGCTTTCTTTACAAGGATAGAAATATTCTCTTGGCTATCTGTATGGTTTAAACTTGTTAAATCAATGAATGAAATTAATTTTAAAATTAATTCGGGCGATAGATCAATATTCTGATTTAAAATGTTTTTCAATGATTCCATATAAATAAAAAACCTCTCTACATAAGTGTAGGGAGGTTAAATATAATAAATTTATGTGGTTTTTTTTAACCTAATCTTGCTTTAATTGGAATAGTATAACGAACGTTTACTTTTTTTCCAGCTTGTTCACCCGGCTTCCAATTTGGCATCTTTTTAACAATTCTTTTAGCTTCTTTATCTAAACTTTCAGATACACCTTTTACAACTTTTACATCTCTTATGTCTCCGTTAGAATAAACAACAAATTCAATCCAAATAGTTCCTTGTTCACCCATTTCTCTAGCCATTTCTGGATATTCAAAATTTTCTTGGATAAAAAGAGCCATTTCTCCAGGTCCCCCAGGATATTCAGGACTTATTGCAACAACATCATATACTGTTGCAACAATTTCTTCAGCCTCTTCTTCTGGTTCAGCATCTAAGTCAATTAAGTCTTCATCAACAGTTTCAATTACTTCAACTTCAACGTCATCTTCAACTTCCTCAACCTCTTCAATTACAGGTGGTGGAGCTACAACTGGTGCAGGCGGTGGCGGTGGCGGTGGTTCGTTGAATATCATTTCCTCAATGATTTCATCTTCAATTTTATTCTTTTCAGCATCATTCTTAGCAATAGTGTCTAATTCTATTGTACTAAATGTAAAAGCCATTAAAACAACTGATGCCGCAATAACGATTCCTAATCCAAAAAAACCAACTCTTTTGGCTTCTAAATCAGCGTTTTTTGATTTTTTATCATTCATAATGTGTTAGTTTTATAAGGTGAAGTTACAAAAACCTTACCAAAATTTATATTTATTCATTAGATACTTTACATAAATTAACATTCCTATAACAGTTCCTAAACTGTTTGCGATAATGTCTGAGTAATCAAAAAATCTATTGGTAATAAAATTACCTTGTAAATATTCAATACTCCAACCTATAAAAATACCAATAACAACAATCCATACAATCGATTTATAAAAAGGTTCACTTTTTTTTAATCGAAATCCAATGTTCATTAATACTACCAAAGTGAAATAGAAAATAAAATGTATTAATTTGTCTAATTCAAATAAGTTAAATTCAATTTCTGGAAAATTTTCTCCAGGCGTCAAACTCAATATTGATAATATCAATAGCCATATTACCCATGGTAAATGACGTGTTATAGATTTAGCCAATTAAGGCTTGGTATTCTTCTGCTGATAAAAGTCCTTCTAATTCAGAGGTGTCAGACATTTTAATCTTAACCATCCAACCTTTACCATATGCATCTTCATTTACATCTTCTGGAGTTCCTTCAATATCTTCATTAAATTCAATAATCTCCCCACTAACAGGCATAAATAAGTCAGATACTGTTTTTACAGCTTCTACAGAACCAAATACTTCTTCTTTATCTAAAGTCTCTCCTTCTGTTTCAATTTCAACATATACAATGTCACCTAATTCGCTTTGAGCAAAATCAGTGATTCCAACGGTTACTACATCTCCATCAATTTTTAACCATTCATGATCTTTTGTGTACTTTAATTCTGCAGGTATATTCATTTTATTATAATTTCTTTAACTTAAAACACAAAAGTAAAATTATTTTCAAAATATGAACTATTCTTTTAAGATAAGTTGTTAATAATTTATTAAAGTGTAGTTTTAACTAATTATTCAGTAGAATATTGCTATTTTTACAGTTCATTATATTTTTTCACAAATGATAACACAAGATCAGCTAAAAGCGTTAGAAACTAGAGTTAAAGAACTATATGACTATCTGAAAATTGAACAAAAGAACGTTGAGTTGGAAGAATCAGAACTTAGAACTCAAGACCCAGAATTTTGGAATGATCCAAAAGAAGCTGAAAAATTGATGAAAAAGATTAGAAACACAAAGTATTGGGTGAACTCTTATTTAGGAGTCAATGCTAAGGTTGAAGATCTAGGTGTGTTAATGGAGTTTCACAGTATGGGTGAGTCAAATGAGGATGAGATTGATGAGCAATATAAGGTTTCAATCGAAGAAATGGAAGAGGTTGAGTTTAAGAATATGCTTTCTGCAGAGGAGGATGTACTAAGTGCAGTCCTGCAAATCACTGCAGGTGCTGGTGGAACTGAAAGTTGTGACTGGGCGTCTATGTTAATGCGAATGTATATAATGTGGGCGGAAAAAAATGGAATGAAATTAAAAGAGTTGGATTATCAAGCAGGTGATGTTGCAGGAATTAAAACGGTAACCATTGAAATTGCTGGTGATTTTGCTTATGGCTATTTAAAAGGTGAGAATGGTGTACATAGGTTAGTTAGAATAAGTCCTTTTAACGCGCAAGGTAAAAGAATGACTTCTTTTGTTTCAGTATATGTTTTTCCTTTAGTTGATGAGACTATAGATATTAAAATTAATCCTGCCGATATTTCATTTGAAACATTCCGTTCTGGTGGAGCGGGTGGTCAAAATGTTAATAAGGTCGAAACTGCTGTAAGGTTACGACACAAGCCAACTGGGATAGTTATTGAAAACTCTGAAGGTAGATCTCAGTTAGGGAATAAAGAAAAAGCACTGCAATTACTGAAGTCTCAGTTGTATGAGATTGAAATGAGTAAAAAAATGGAGGCAAGAACTGAAATTGAGGCTGGGAAGAAAAAAATTGAATGGGGTTCTCAGATTCGTTCGTACGTATTAGATGATAGAAGAGTAAAAGATCATAGGACGAATTTTGTCAATAACAACACTGATGCCGTGCTTAATGGAGATTTAGATGGTTTTATTAAGTCTTATTTAATGAGTAAAGAGTAATAATTGCTTGGAAAACTTTATAAGTAGTTTGCGTTTAAAAAGTATCTAAATCTAAATAAATGAAAGGAATTATATTGGCAGGTGGGTCAGGAACAAGGTTGTACCCATTAACAAAGGCGGTATCAAAACAAATCTTACCGATTTACGATAAGCCAATGGTGTATTATCCATTGTCAGTTTTAATGTTGTCAGGAATAAAGGATATTTTGTTAATTTCAACTCCTCGAGATATTCTTGTTTTTAAAGAATTGTTTGGGGATGGTTCTCAATAAGGTATTTCTATTTCATATAAAATTCAACCTTCACCGGACGGATTAGCTCAAGCTTTTATTTTAGGTGAAGAGTTTATCGCAGACGATAATGTCTGTTTAGTTTTAGGTGATAATATTTACTATGGGTATGGTTTGGCCGAAATTCTAATGCGTTCTGCAGAAATAAAAAATGGAGCTACGATTTTTGGGTATTATGTGAATGACCCAGAAAGATATGGTGTTGTAGAATTTGATCAGAATAAGAATGTAATAGATTTAGAGGAGAAACCAGCAAATCCGAAATCTAATTATGCTGTGACTGGATTATATTATTATGATAATACCGTGGTGGAGAAGGCGAAACGAATCAAACCTTCTTCTAGGGGAGAGTTAGAAATTACGGATTTAAATAAACTATACCTTAAAGAAGGTACTTTAAAAACTGAATTACTTGGTAGAGGTATGGCCTGGTTAGATACAGGTACGCATGAATCATTAATTCAAGCTTCCAACTTTGTAGCTTCAATAGAGCAAAGGCAAGGCTTGAAAGTGGCTTGTATTTAGGGGATTGCATATCGTAAAGGCTATATTAATGACAATCAATTGAAGGAATTGGCTGAGCCGTTAAAGAAAATCAATATGGCCAGTATTTGTTGAGGTTGTTAGATAGGTCAAAACAGACGTTTTAATTGGGGGGGGGGTAAGCGTACCAACCGTTTATCGATTCATTTAAACCTTAAACTAATGTGCTATGAAAAATTAAATTATTTTATTTGTTAGATTTTCTAACAAAATAATAAATATCTTAATGATTTATTTGAATTGCTAATAGTGTTTTGAGGTAATAAGGTGTAAGTCAGGTTTATAAAGTTCATTTTAAAATTAAATTATATTATTCATTAAATAAAGGTTATTTATTAAATAAGAGTGAGTACCTTTGCCCTCGCAAAACAACAACGGTTGATTTGGTTTAAGAGTAAGAAAACTTTACAAAAACATTTATTAAAAAAAGGTTGTTAATTAAAAATAAGTAATTACCTTTGCACTCCGCAAAAACAACTAACGAGTTGTTAGGAGTAAAGATTAAAACATATATAATGACGAATGAGTCATCTTTATA
>Ga0209396_1002028_pt1 | contig 21739 bp, 21 predicted proteins | sample GOMGulsemesocosm_6_FD_184638 | JGI IMG/M metagenome (GOLD analysis project Ga0209396, IMG submission 184638) | Methane-oxidizing microbial communities from mesocosms in the Gulf of Mexico - GOM8C Gulf of Mexico (SPAdes) (version 2) | ecosystem: Environmental > Aquatic > Marine > Cold seeps...
TTGTTAAGGATTTTAAGTATGATCATCGAGGGAAAAATAGGACGCATTGCATAACTCAATAGCTGGTGGCCGAGTTGAATTAGTTTCTGAAGTAAAAAGTGAGTTATATACAACGCAAAACTACTGTATTTAAATACAGGCTGGATATTTAAACAGTAGGAGTCAGTATAGTGCCCGCTTACGTTGTTACTTACGATTTGAATAAAGAAGCCACCCGACCCCCCATCCTCAAAAACATTAAAGATTTTGGGAGTTGGGCGAGGCTTTCTGAATCCTCATATTCAATTTCAACTTCGCTTACCGCCCATCAAGTTTATGAAAAGCTGAAGTCGCATATTGATAGTAATGACCAAATTTACATCATTCCGCTATCTAAGCCTTGGTCAGGGTTTGGCCCGAAGGAAGTGAATGAGTGGCTGGATAACAATCTTTAATTAAAGGGGTCAAAGCCCTTAAATATTTTTTCAGCCAATAGAAAACCCCGACCGATTTCCCGGCCGGGGCTGAACTGTCTAAAACTACTTGTTGTAGATCAACTACCTTTACGGTTGAGGTGAGTTAGGGCATACGCCATCACCTATGTCATCACCGTCGATGTCGTCATTACATGCAACCTGGTCTCTTGCCGAAGGGAACTTGATTGTATGAAGAATCCCTCCAAGGTTCCTGCCGAAAACTGGGTCTATAAATGGTATTCCTACATTTACGGCCTCGAATTCCTCATGGCTTGTGAAACCGTTGTCGATCAGGTACTGATCCGTGAAGACCCCGTAGTGACCAGGATTCGCAACTGGTGCACTAACATCAATGCGGATGTTTTTGAACAACCCTCCAGGCGGAACAGTTGTACCATCCGCGTTCCTGGAACCGGTGTTATTAGCCAGGTTCTTACCTGGGTCGCTCCAGTCTTCACCATCGAGATTAGCAAAAAACTTGATATCAAGTAGGAAACCGTCACATATCGGCGTGATTTCCTGGTAGTTCGTTGGCCAGGCTGCACCATAATAATCTTCACCAAAGTCGCCACCCATACTCGGGCAGCCAGAACCACTTTTAACAGCCTCGGTACCTGGGTGGTGGAGCCCATACACTCTGAAACCCACAATTTCTTCCCTCTTACCAGACGTTTGCTTGCCACTCGATGTGGTTTTAATGGTATGAAACTTAGGTTGCTCAATAATATCGGTTCTAAACGTCTTGTCTAGACCCCGATCCTTCAAATGTTCAAAGTATGGGCCATCCGGGCGGATGTAAGAGTGGCTACCCTTCACGAGGTTATCGTCATATACGGCAACGATAAAGATGAATGGCACGTTAAAAAACGGCCGCTCAACAGCATAGATCTCATGGAGGGTTCTGTCGGTATCAATCGCTCGCCACAAGCCGTCGTCGTTCCCTTTGATGTTAATCCAGCCTCTGGCGTCCGGAAAGGAGTGAATCCTCATAATCTTCGTATAATTTTCCTCGATATCCAGACCTGCGCGTTTACCCAGCGGGCCTACGTTACTGTGACCGGCGCCAGGCTGGGCAAAGGCAAAGTCCATAAGCGCTTTTGCCTTGGGGTAACCACCGGCAGAATGGGTGCAGTAGTAACCCGCCAGATCGATCGGTACGTGACCCTTGTACGTGTCTCCAAAAAAGTCGTGGAAAATTGGCACGTCGAGAAAGGTCAGGTGGCCGTTCGCATTGACTATTCCACCACCAGGTGAGCCATCACCATTAAAACCGCGAAAAGATTTAAAACCGCCACCAGTGTCACCTTCCCCTGAAACAAAGACTGTGCCAAAGCCAGCTGATTCATCAAAATGTGTATAGTTGTCACCAATCTCCGCCGCGCTCAGTTTCATCGCAAATTGCTGTGCCTCACGCGGATTTTCAAGGTCCGCAAGAACAAAACCCTCGTCAGTAACACGAGTAGCGAGAACACCGAGACCAGCCTGTTCAGCTTCATCGGTAATGTATAGGCGGACGGTACCATTGTCCTGATAACGCCATAGCGCGTGTTTACCATCGCCAATCATGGTCCAGACCTGCTCGGCAACGTTAACCATACGCCAGGTTTCATTGGTCTGCATGGCGCCGTGATAGATTGGCAGGTGGTTGATGCCGGAATCTGTATCACCAGGGGTTAGGTCCCCTGGACGTTGATCAGTTTGGGTCTCAATCTGGGTAAGGACGCCAACCTCTGTCCCGGCTGGGGCTTGGTAATAGTACGGTGAGCCATCGGTTACATCATTTACGGTGGCTGCATACGTCAGGGATGTCCATGTCCCCAACATGAAAGCAGCAATAGCTGCGGTAAAAACAGGTAGCTTGTTCATAATCAGCTCCTAATCTCTACTTAAAGTTGAGGGAAATTAAAGTGTGCCTGATTGCATTTCAAATAAACACAGGATAATTGTTGACAAATTATACACCTCGGTATAACCGCCTTACAAACAAGAGAATAAAGGGGCTTTATTTTCAAAGAGATACACCCTCTGCGTGCGATTAATAATTAACAACCAATGCGCTCTTTATGGGCTGGCGGGAATGCTTATTTTTTAAGCGACTCAATACTTTGAATCACCACCTGTTTGCTAGATACCTTTCAGCCATAGAAAATGGCACAAAGAGAGGTGCTTATTAGTAACAGCGTTGATGATAGAAGTGCTAAAGGGGTCAGTGACAACTGAGAACTATTTTTATTTGCTCTTTTGTGGCAGCACTCTTCGGCTAAATATAATATTTAGCCGAAGAGTAAATAACGCCTCTTATTCCGATGCCAACTCTTCAACCAGCGTCACAGCCACCTCATCCGCAAACCCAGCCAGCAACTGATTCAGCGCATCCACATACCCTTGATAGCCCTTCTCGCTTTCGACGCTGGCTCGGTAACGATGAGTGCTGATAACCTGCTGACCATATTCACGCAACAACGACCAGCTAAGACTGAGCTGCACTTGACCGTTAATCTCACCGGAAAAACGATCAACAAATATCCGTAGCTGATATTCGGGACGAAAACGGTTATCCCAGGGCGAAGCCCAGACGGTTTGATGTTGCAGACTGGTGGCGATGCTGTCGGTTAGCACGCGGGTAAAGGTCGGCTCGAGTTCTCCCGCCCAGATATGGTAGCTGGCGACATTGACGCCGGTTTCGTGGTGTCGACTAACGATGCCGGGGCGATCAAGCAATTGGGGCAGCGTGATTGGCCCTACGCCGAGCGTTACCTTGTCGTTGATTTTGTTTTCCGTGGCCGCTGTCCGAGAGGTTAAATCATAATAGTAGGTCGGCGGTTGTGCGGCGCAGCTGGCCAGCAATGCGGCACAAAGTATTACGAATAAGGCAGTGAGCTTGCTCATTGTTTATCGTCTCCCTTACCCCGCAGCAGCGCATCGGGGTAGCGGTACAGTTCGTCGGTTAGCTGCTCCATGGACTTGGAAGCATCGGAAATATCATCCAGTGTTTCGTTGAGGGCATGGCTGAGTGCGGAGTCCGGCGCAACCGTCTGGTCAATAGAGCGCAATGTCTGCTCTAGCTGATCAAAGGTGCCATCCAGACCGTTGCTGGCTTTTTTGAGATTATCCATCAAGGCAGCGGTTTTATTGGCTACGTCGCCCTTCTGTAAATCGTCGGCGATACTGCGTAGCGCCTTGAGGCTGCCCTGCAAGTCCTTGCCGATTTCATCAAACGGAATACTGTGCACACGCTCAACAATGGACGCCAACTGGCGGGCAAGCTGGCTGTATTCATTATCAGCCGTCGGCAATTCCGGGTATTTGCCAGCACGGACAAACTCGCCTTTTGTTACCACATTGGGCACCAAATCAACAAACAACGAGCCGCCAATCAAGCTGCCAGAGTGCAGCCGTGCCTGCATGCCATCACGCACCAGATCGCCGATTTCCTGATACACAATCTCCTCCGTCAGCAATTCACCACTATTCATACGTTCTGGTTGAATACCAATCACTACATTGATTTGACGCCCCTGCGAGGCATCATTGTCCAAGGCAATATGTTGTACCTGTCCGACCTGAATACCGAGATACTCAACGGGCGCGCCCACCTTAAGGCCGCGTACAGAGCCCGAGTAACGTAACAGGAAGGGATAAGAAATGGTGATCGCCCCTTCACTGACGGCATCGCGATCAGAGAACAAATAAAACGCATACTGCGGTTCAGCCATCACAGCAGCGTTGTTCAGGATCGGCGGTGTATCAAATTCAACGCCACCGGCGATCAAGGAGTTGAGTGAACCCACCTCCAGATTCACACCTTCGAGCCCAAAGCTGGCATCAAAACCACTGACATTCCAAAATTGGCTATGCTCTTTAACCAGCTCGTTATAGGGCGATTTTACAAAGAAGCGCACCTGCACTTTGTCCTGATCGGGCAAAAGTTTATAACCCGTCACTTCGCCAACGGGTACCTGTCGATGATAAATGGGGGAGCCAACATCCAACGTGCCTAGCGTATCGGCAATCAGCTGATAACTGCTGCCCATATCGTAGGAACGAACGGAGGGTGCCTCTTCCAAACCGACAAATTGAGTTTCGGCTTCGCCCTCGCCCTCGCCCGCTGAATCCATTTCAATATAAACCCCAGACAACAGCGTTTCGATACCACTGATGCCGGACAGAGAAATACGTGGCGACACCACCCAGAAATTACTTTTATCGGTGATCAGTCCTGATACATGGCGCTCCATCTCAACCATAACTTGTACGGTAGTGAAATCGTCGCTTAAACGAATTTTCTTAACCTCGCCAATTTCAACATCACGGTAACGCACATGGGTTTTGCCCACCGCAATACCGGAGGCATCCTTGAATTCAATTTCAATTAGCGGGCCCGACGCCTGCCAGGCCCGCAACGCTAACCACACGGCGATAAGCAGCGCCAGAATAGGCACAAACCAAACCGGCGACAGCACCTTGGTACGTGAAATTTGCGGTTCATTTGTCATTATGTGCGTCCCATAACAATCTTGGATCAAAGGTTTCAGCGGCCAGCATGGTGAGCACCACCACACCGGCAAAACAGACAATCGCACCATTCGGTTCAACATTAGCCAGCACGCCAAATTGCACCATTGCTACCAGTAAAGTCACCACAAACACGTCAATCATCGACCAACGGCCAACAAACTCGGTGATGCGATAAACCAGAGTCTGATGTTTTGGATTGCCCTGCGCCTGTTTGCGAATCGCCCACAGCAAATAACCCAGAGTCACAATCTTGGCTATCGGCACCACAATACTGGCGACAAACACTATCGTCGCAATAACAAAGTTGCCCGTTTCATAGAGGTGGATCACACCCGATAAAATCGTATCGGTGCGTTTTTCACCCAATTTTACCGTGGTCATAATCGGTAACAGATTGGCGGGGAAATAGAGGATCGTGGCAGCCAGCAGCAACGCCAAGGTACGTTGATAACTGTCATGAATACGCTGGCGCACCTTGCTGTGACAACGCGGGCAATGATGCAAGGACTCACCCACCTGCGCATCACAACAGTGACACACGGCCAGTGCCTCATCATCAGTGCTAACAAAGCGGTTTTCATGCTTAAGCCATTGCCACAGTTCATGCCGATCAAGATGAAGGTGCGTATAAATCAACACTAATACCAACCCGGCAAAGGCATATAAACCAACCCCCGGAATCAGCGCCGCGATATCACCCAGTTTGATGGTGGTAATCAGCACACTGATGAAAAATATCTCCATCATATTCCAGGGGCGGGTAATAAAAAGTAAGTGCATAACAAAGGCAATGCCGCGGGGTTTGATGTCGAGCCAACGCGACGCAATCACATAACTTAACCCCAGCAGCTCGATGATGGGCAGCAAAAAGATGGTGATAAACACCAGTGAGGCGAGAATAAACTGGTCGCGCTCAAATAACGCCACCACACCACTCAGCAAACGGCTCAGCTGTTGTTGACCTGCGGCTTCAAGACCAATAAAGGGGAAGGATACGGTTATCAGAAATAGAACTAAACCCGCCACCGTAAAAGCTGCCGCATGGGACAGCCAATTATCATGGCAGGCTTTGAGGAAGGTACCGCAATAGTTACAGCTGAGTTGATGGCCGGGGGCGCAGGCAACGCTATCAAACAGGTGATCACAGCCATGGCAGACAATGACATTAGCATGGCTTGCCCTGACAGCTGCCGGGCCTGTAGGCGAGGTATGTTCCTTCATAATACGAGCATAGCCGAGATCATGCCCAGACGCACTAGCCGACGAGCGTTAACGGCTGCTGGAGCGTGCCTGGCTAACCCGAAAATTAGTCGTCAATATTGCCACAGGCTTGATTGGCGAGCACGGCCACATCCATCAGAATCGGATTAGGCAGATGTAAATTCGCCATTAACTTAATATAGGCTTGCTCATCAGACACCTGTAAGCGAGGGTTGTGAGCCTTTTCTTCAGCCACCGTACTCACTGTCCAGCCCCGATAATCATGCCCCGGATAAACCAGCGTTTCATCAGGATAGTTCAACAGCACATCGAACAGGCTATGATACTGCTGGCTAGCATCACCATTTTGAAAGTCAGTGCGTCCCGTACCGCGAATCAACAGGGTATCGCCAGTAAGCAACATCGGCTGTTTACCATCGGACACATAGAAACTATAGGAATCATTGGTATGACCTGGCGTATGCAGGGCTTTGATTTGCAAACCACCAACATGAATAATAGCGCCATCGGAAAAATGTCCCGTCATACAGGTTGCAACCGCCTGCTCACCCAGCATGGTGCGACAGCCGGTCTTTTTACGCAACAAACCCAAAGCAGTAATGTGATCGGCATGAGTGTGGGTATCCATCGCCACCACCAGCGTCAGTTGTAACTGCTCAAGCAGCATCTGGTAATCGTTGGTGTTGGCGATAACCGGATCAATCAATGCCGCCTGCCCCGCCTTTTCATCAGCGATCAAATAGGTGTAGGTCGATGACTCAGCATCGAAAAGTTGTCTAAATATCATCTTAACCTCCTGATAATTAAATCGAATGAGTCAGTAGTTGATTCGCCATCATTAATACCGCAACCAGCACCAAGCTCACGGAAAAGACTCTTTGTAACTGTGGCCCCGCAATTTTATGCCCCACCAGATTACCGGCAAACATGCCCAGCAAGCCGCCTGCAGACAACAGCCCTAACAACTGCCAATCCAATTCCGTGGATGTCGCGACATAACTGACAAACCCTGCGCCACTGACCACCGTAATAATCAGCAGCGAGGTGCCAACCGCCTGCTGCATGGACACCTGCGTCAAAAACAGCAGCAAAGGCACGATCAAAAAACCGCCACCAACACCAAACAAGCCGGTTAACAAACCCACTGCCAGCCCACCTAACACCAGACTACCGACACAGGGTAAACGCCACTTGAATTGACCGGTTGGGCTGACTCGGCAAACCGGTTTCATTAATTCGCCTGGAGATATTTTTCCAGACCGCACAACCCGCGCCTGCTCAGGATGTTTGATCGTCTGTCGCCACATGCGCACTGCAATCACTATCGCCAAAACACTGAAGGCACAAATCAACAGCGTTGCCGAAACCTGATGCCCCAACCATTTACCCAACGGCGCAAGCAGGGCTCCGCAAACGGCCAGAATCAGCGCTGGAATCCACAGAATCATTTTATAACGCCAATTATTGACCGCGCCATATAAAGCACTAACGGCGACAGCACCAAGCGCAATGCCTACCGTTTCATTAACTGGCAATGACAGCAGCAAAACCAGCAGTGGCACCGCAAAAATAGAGCCGCCCGCCCCTGTTAAACCCAGCACCAGCCCAATCAACGTACCGATTAGCAGTGTCATGTGAGTTACCTGGCGACACTGTTCCAGGGCATACGGGCCAGCAACATGCCCATTGCGCAGGTGTCTGTAATGCCTGCGAAAATGAGCCCGGCACCAACAAACGCCGATAAGGCATAAAATCCGGCATTCAAAAAAGCACCCAGAAAAACACCCGTTAGCACCAACACACCAGCCGCAATACGAACCTGTCGCTCCAGAGCGATCACAGTTCCTTTGCCTTGGCTCACAGAACAACCGGCTTGCTTCAGAGCCTGAATACCACCTTCAACAACCAATAGTGGATTAGCTAACTCACCCTTTAACTTTTCAATTGCACGCGTGGCGCGCTTACCCGTACCGCACAACAGGTAAATTGGCTGCCCGCCTGCTTTTTCTTCACTCACGTAGGCTTGTACCTTTGACAAACTCAGATCGTGCAATGGCATATTCACGCAACCATCAAGAGACTCATTACCCGCCTCAGCAACGCTACGCACATCAATAACCAGCGGCTTAACCTCATTTTTCAGCACCATTAAAAAATCTTTGGCTGAAATGTTCTTAATACTCTCGTTCATAACATTAATCTCGTTACAGGTGAGGACAATAAATAGATTGCAGCACCTCAATCACCTTAATGGCCTCACTACCGCGCAGACTGTAATAGATGGTTTGCGCCTCACGACGCGTCCCAACCAACCCTGCTTCGCGTAAAGAGGCCAAATGCTGCGATAACGCCGACTGGCTCAGGGGCATCATGTCGTTTAACTCACCCACGGAGCGCTCACCGTTTATCAGACTGCAAAGAATCAACAATCGATTTTCATTGCCCATTTTTTTGAGCAGGTTGGCCGCCTCCTTGGCATACTCCAACATCTCTTCCATTTTCCTTAATTCAAACTTATTCGTTGCTGTCATTGATTTTTCCTCTGAACCATAAACACCCTGCAATATTATATTAGCATTTTCTAATCTTTATCAAACTAAATTAGATGTTGCTAATATTAAGATTAAAATACCTCCTACAGACGAGGAGCCTCAGCAATTAAATTTATTATAGGGAAGAACAACATTTAAGAAATCACATCGCGAAGAGGCCTCGACACACAGAACAAAATCCCTCCGGCTTGACATCCCGCTCGAACTCTATAGAATGCCCGGCAGCTAGAAAGAAAGCTTCTGTTCAGATCTCCATTTCGTTGTTTTATTCGTAACTCTTCGTCCTGCAGCTTCTAAGTACCAGTTTCAATTTTTCGCTACTCAAGCCTCTTGCAGGCAAACTTATAAAATCAGGATTATTATTATGTCTAATACAACTACCGGCACTGTTAAATGGTTTAACGAATCTAAAGGCTTTGGTTTCATCGAGCAAGAATCTGGCCCAGACGTTTTCGCACATTTCAGTGCAATCGTTAGCGATGGTTTCAAAACTCTTGCTGAAGGCCAAAAAGTTGAGTTCACTGTAACTCAAGGCCAAAAAGGTCCACAGGCTGAGAACATCGTAGCCGTTTAAATTTGCTGCCATGGTTAGTTTTTAACTAACACGGCAATTGCAGGTTTAAATCAAAAGGGTAAGTCTTACGACTTACCCTTTTTTGTTGCCAAAAAATAACCCTATCGGATGAAATCAATCAGCCACGTCTAAACCATTCCAACTATACTTTTTGACCAACGCTTCCAGTTTAGGCGGCCGATAGCTCGCATCAGTCTCATAACGCGTCTTAACACCGGGATGGATTTTAGTGGGAATGTCCTCAACCATCAGCTCGCGACGCAGTCTTTTTCTGGCACGATAAATATGATTTCTCGACCTGTGCAACGCCGCCTCCACGCCATTGGTCAGATTGCTACTGATATAGGGCTCGATTTTTAAATCCGCCGCTTTAGCTTCATTAAGCATCCAGCCTAACGACAAATCCGATACAGAATTGCCAGTATTCTTGTCCGGCGGCTCAGATCCACCGATGTCGCTATGAACACCAGAAAAGCATACCTGTTTTAAATCCACACCCTCTCTGGGTAGCCAAACTGTGGGAGCAAAATCCACCCGTTGCTCCGGCACTGACAGCATTGTGATAGGAGCCAAGCCCCCAGTCATAAAAAACGTGTTGTTTGAGCTCAGCAGTCGCGGGTTTGATCGCACGGGCCAGTTTTAACACGTTGGTTGCATGATCTTTTTCCAGGTCTTCCTCGAGGCGATTCCATGTGCCATCGGCACAAATAATGATGTTAGCCATGCCATTCCTCCTTAATGCAAAGCCGCACTCAAAATATCGACATAATTTGCTGTGAAGCACTGTCATCAACACACGACAGGCCTTCCATGCGCCGCGCTTCACCCTGAACAATGAAGCTCTTGAGAAGAGTAATCAAATCCACCCTGATTAAACGGTTCAATGACTTGCGGTCACCGGTTGAATCACCGAAAATTAGCCGCTTAAATCTTGATCACACCATCGGATTCAGCACAGACACCCATGAAAAAATTTGAAACATTGATCGAAAAAACCATGTACCGCTCACGCTGGTTGCTGGCACCCATCTATCTTGGGTTGTCCTTTGCGCTGATGGCATTAGGTATCAAGTTCTTCCAGGAAGTCTGGCACCTGCTGCCACACATTCTAGAAATGAGTGAAGCCAACATGATACTAAAGCTTCTGTCGATGATTGACCTCGCCATGGTTGGCGGATTGATCGTCATGGTGATGATGAGCGGTTACGAAAACTTCGTCTCGCAACTCGATGTGGGTGAAGATGAAGAAAAACTCAGCTGGCTGGGGAAGATGGATGCCACCTCTCTGAAGATGAAAATTGCCGCCAGTATCGTGGCAATTTCCAGCATCCACCTGCTGCAAAAATTCATGAACGTCGAGACCATCGATAACGACAAACTTTTGTGGTACGTCATTATCCACATGACCTTTGTGCTATCAGCTTTTGCTATGGGCGCGTTGGATCGCGTTTCCAAAAAACCCGAACCACCTGCCGTGATGAGCAAAATCTAATGGATTATTTACCCTGCGTTGAAATAGAACCCACCTCACCTGCCACGGCGGCGGTTATCTGGCTGCATGGCCTCGGCGCCGACGGCCATGATTTTGAAGGTATCGTACCCGAGCTTAAATTGCCCCAGGACGCCGGTGTGCGTTTTATCTTCCCGCATGCACCATCCATACCCGTCACCATCAATAACGGCTTTGTAATGCCCGCCTGGTACGACATTCTGGATATTAATTTCGACCGTAAAGTCGATGAAGAACAACTGCTAGCATCCGCCGCCGCAGTGCAAGCTTTGATTGGTCGTGAGATTGAACGCGGCATCGACAGCACGCGTATTGTAGTGGCCGGTTTTTCACAGGGCGGAGCAATCGGTTATCAAGCCGCCCTCAGCTACCCCAAACCGCTGGCCGGTCTGTTGGCTATGTCCACCTACTTCGCCACCGTGAACAGCATTAATGTGCATCCGTCCAACCAAAACCTGCCGATTGAAATCTACCATGGCACACTTGACCCCGTCGTACCGGAACAGCATGGTCAAAACAGCATGAGGTTTCTAACTGAGAAAGGCTTTGCGCCGAACTACAGCACCTACCCGATGGAACACAGTGTGTGTTTAGAACAGATTCGGGATGTTGCGGGGTGGTTGAAGAAGGTTTTATTGTAACGTTTGTTACCAGCAATCGAACTTTAATACCCCTCGCTTTCTCGGAATAGAAAAAGCAATGCTGGCCAGATATAACCAGCACACAACAACCTATCTACGAGCTACAGGACAACATCGAGCACCCGGCCCGATGCCGCGCCCAATCAGGTCGTTTCTTAGCAAAACGTTCTTTATCTGGCTGATCATCGTAGGGTTTGCGTAACACATCCAGCAATTCATTCACTTCGCTGTAATCACCCTCTTCGGCTTTATCGATGGCAAGTTGAGCCAGATAGTTACGTAGTACGTATTTTGGGTTAACGGCGTTCATGGCGGCTTTGCGTTCTACATCTGAGCGCTCATCTTGATTAAGACGGTTTATATAAGCACGCAGCCATTCGCCAGTGCGCGATCTGATTTCGTCATTGAGTTGTTCAGGTTTATAGTAGGCAACCATTAACGGTGCCATCAGTTTCCCGTCGGTCACGGTATCAAGATCAACATCCGTTTTTATATCTGCAAGGTGGCGATAAAACAGCGTCATGTCAGTTTCGGTCAACAGCAGCACCTGTTGTACTTCGTTGATCAGCGCTTCGTCAGTTTCCTTATTAAAGGCCTCAAAACCCAACTTGCTGGCCATCATGTCTTGCCAGCCTTTATTGTAAGTACGGGCGTATTCGATCAAACCTTCCTGAAACGGCTCAACAACCTTCATTATTTGGTAAATCGAGTTGGCCAGTTGCTGTAAATTCCACTGCGCCACCTCCGGCTGCTTGCCAAAGGCATAGCGTTTACCCTGGGCGTCGGTAGTATTGGGTGTCCAGCCGGGGTTATAGTCCTCCAACCAGCCGTAGGGGCCGTAATCGATGGTGAGGCCTAGAATCGACAGGTTGTCGGTGTTCATCACGCCGTGAACAAAGCCCACTCGCATCCAGTGCACCATTAATTCGGCAGTAGTACGGCAGACTTCTTTAAACCATTTGCCATAGACTTCAAAGGCCTGCGCCTCATCGGCCAAATCGGCTCCATCACTCAATAAGTGCGGAAAATCGCTAGTGATAGTGAAATCAAGAAACTGCTTCAGCTCCTCCAATTCGCCACGAAAAGAAAATAACTGAAAACTGCCCATTCGAATAAACGAAGGGGCAACGCGACAGACAATCGCACCCGGCTCACGTTTGGCGTCACCGTTGTAAAACATATCTCGCACCACCTGCTGGCCTGTTTCCAGCAGGCTTAGCGCCCGTGTGGTGGGTACACCCAGGTGAAACATGGCTTCGCTACAGAGAAATTCACGCACTGAAGAACGTAATACCGCCAGCCCGTCGGCTCCGCGTGAGTAAGGTGTCAGACCGGCGCCTTTCAATTGCAGCGTCCAATGTTGACCCTGCTGATTTTTAATCTCGCCCAGGTTAATCACGCGCCCATCACCCAGCTGCCCTGCCCAGTTACCAAACTGGTGGCCGCCGTAACACATAGCAAAAGTGTCCATGCCGGGCAGCTGCTGATTGCCGGAGAACAGATCAACAAAAAGCTGGCTTTCACAGTCTTCACTATCGAGCCCTAAAATTTCAGCCACTTCTTTGGAATAGGCGACCCGTTTAGGCGCTGGCGTTGATTGCGGTTTCACCCGTGAAAAACAGGCGCCGCTAATCTGACGAGGCTGATTATTAGTAACGGGGTCAGCGGGTAACTGTTCGGTAAAACGGTTAACAAATTGCAGAGTTTGCAGGGTGTTTACTTTATTGGATAAGGTCATAAATCTCTTTGCCCGACAGGGCTAAAATAGCAGGTGTACAGCGCTTAAATGGTGGCTTTAGCGGCGGGTGGTAGTTGCTGATAAATAGGGTTGTGGCCGCTGTCGTAAAGAGTTAATTCCCAGTCACCGGCCAGCACGTCATTTTTAAGAATGTAGGTGCCGTCGTCGGCAAACACTTTAAAATAGCCATAATCGCACGCCAGCCAGCGGTCAATCACATCAATAACTTCGATTTTGCGTGTACCAATAAAAAACCGCTGTGGTGCCATTTCACCTTGAGCGGCATCACAATAAACACGCACCATTAACAGTTTTTCAACATCGGGCATGGCAGTTTTCCTCCATATCCTGCTGGCTATTTACAGACTCCAATATACCAGCCTTGGCCACAATTTTCAGCTGAGCCGTCAGCTGACTTATTTGGCTTGTTTAATATGCGAATGGCGCTCGTAACGTTCCAGCGTTTCCTCTGTGCGTCGGTAGCCAAACTCAATCAGTTCCGAGGCGCGGTGGAATTCAAAAAAGGTGCATAGGTTACTCGGCACTTCCACTAACAGATCTGGGCGATAGGCGGCGAGTTTAAAGTGTGTCATGACGGTTTGAACGGTTGCCATCGATTTGTAAACCAGCTCAAAAGTACTTAGTTCGCCCTCCTCGGAAAACTTACGGCGCCGACGTAGGTTGCCGATATAATCACCAATCACCTTGCGGTAACCACTGCCGGATTCAGTCTCAGCGCTGTCATCAGTTGCTTCTACATTGTCTGCGCCCTCATCTTCATCAAGATTAGCGTGCCGCTCTTTTGGGGCGTTAAGATCAACCGCAATGGTTAAGGCGGTGTGGTCATGCAAGGTGGGAGCGATCGGTACCGGATTAATCAGACCACCATCAACCAGCAATTTATCGCCCTTTACCACGGGGGAAAAGACCATCGGCACCGCCATGGAGGCACGAATGGCATCGAACAACGGGCCTTTGTTAAGCCACACTTCGCGCTGCTCGTTAACATCACTGGCTACGGCAGTGAAGCCAATCGGCAGATCTTCAATATTGCAGTCGCCAATCAACTCTTTAAGCACCCTGATAATGCGTTCGCCTTTAAAAATCGAGCGAGTCGAAAAAGAGAAGTCCAGCAAACCCAACACATCGCGGCGTTGCAATTTACAGAGCCACTCTTCATAGCGGTCAAGCTTGCCAGCCGCATAGATTCCTCCAATCAACGCACCCATTGATGAACCGGAGATATAACGAATATCAAAACCCCGATCTACAAGGCACTTAATCACCCCAATATGGACAATGCCTCGTGCGCCACCAGAGCCCAGCACCAGTGAAATGGGCATTTTTTCTACTTCCACAAAACGTCTCCCGCTAAGTTTTCAATCCGTTAGGTAGAGTATAAGTCCAGAAAGGCAACATTATGCAAGCAAGATCTCTCAGTAACCTTCGAGATACCGCTTATTTTCTTATACCGTGGCCTTGTTTCTTATCGGTGTTATTTCGACCAGACAAGGTGAATTGCGAAGCAAGAGACGGCAGCCTGGGCCGGGGGAAATCTTGATGGCCCTATTTGCGCGGCTTTTTATAGGAAGGATGAATCACCAACAACGCGGGTAAAATCGTCAGATTGGCTAACATGGCAAACAACATCGCCAGCGCCGTCAGCAGACCAAAATAAATGGTCGGCACAAAGTTAGAAAAAGCCAGCACCGAGAAGCCGGCAATAATGGTGATCGAGGTGAAATACATGGCGCGGCCGATACTGGCGTGACTGCGTTTCACGGCATCACGCACATCACCGCTGATATCATACTCCTCCCGGAAACGATGCAGATAATGAATGGCATCATCCACGCCGATACCGATACTGATAGCCGCAATGGTGATGGTCATCATGTCCAACGGAATACCGGCATAGCCCATAAAGGCAATCACTGAGGCCGCGGCCAAAACATTAGGCAACAAGCCCAATAACGCCAGATTAAAGGAGCGCACCAGCAACGAAAACATAGCCAGCGTTGCCAGCAACACATAGGCCAAGGTAGAGGTTTGTGAATCGAACAGTTGTTTGAGCATGTTGTTGAACAGCACCATCATGCCGGTAACTTTGACCTCACCTTCGGCAAAGCCAATGTCCTGACCAAACTGATGAATCTGCTGCACCATTACTTCACGCGAAAACAGCGGCCCGCTTTCCTTGATACGACCACTGATACGCATTTCACCACTAGCAGGGTCGGCATAAGGATCAACCAATTGCTCATGAATGGTCATCGGCAACGCTTCGAGTACTACGGCCAGTTGTACGGAATCCAACGGCTCACCACCGTTATGATCGCGCGCTACTTTATCGAGGGTCGCCAACGAGATTACCTTGCCGGTTTGTGGCATATCTTCCAGATAAAGATGTAACTGGCGCAATGTTTTTAATTTATCAGGCGTAAACCAATATTTCTCAGGAAACGTGTCCTCGTCTTCGAAGTAGAACGGATCATCTTCGTCTATTTCTTCGCTTTCGTAGGCCTCAAATTTCACGATCACTTCAAAGGGTACCGTGCCGCCCAGATGCTCATCGATGTACTGCATGCCAGCGCGAATCTCGGTGTCGTCCTTGAAATAATCAATAAATCGGTTATCCAGGCTGACTTGATACAAACCCACGCAGATCACCACTGCCAGTCCCAGTGCAAAGCTCAGAATCGCTCCGGCACGGTGCCGAGCCAAATGACTCAACAGGGTATTAATTTTAAGTGGTTTAGCAATCGTGACGCTGGGCTCGCCTCGGGCAAACATTAACAGCAACGCAGGGAAAAAAGTAAAGGCAACCAACAGGGCAAAGACAATGCCCATACACATCATCCAGCCAAAATCTTCGACCGGTAAAATATCACTGGAGGACAAGGACGCAAACGCCACTATGGTGGTCAGCGCAGTATAAAAACAGGGCGCAAATTTATTACGCATGGTGGCAATCACCAGCTCGGCGTGACTTTGATCCGGCTGTGCCGCCAACAGCTCGCGGTAACGCACGATCAGGTGGATACTAAAGGACAGTGAAATAATCGCCAGCAGCGCCAAGGCATTCGAAGACACTACCGTGATGGGTTGTCGAATTAAGCCCAACCAGCCAATCAACAGACCAATCGTCATTGCACTGCTGAACAACGGCAACAGAACCCAGCGAATGCGACGGAAAAACACATATAGCATGACGATGATAATCAGCCCCACCATCGCGCCGAAGATCATCACATCGTTTTTGACATAGGCAATCATGTCGGCGGCAATCATCGGTACACCACCAAGGTAAAGCTGAGCATGATCCCGGTAGGTATCGCGAATGGCACGTACTTCGCTAATCAGCTGTTCGCGTTGTTGTGAGTAACGTAATTTTTCAGCCGCATAACGGGCCTCAATTCCTATCAGATCAGGATCACTGGCATGACCATTTTCACGACTCTTTTTGCGCTGGACGCGCAACGTTTCCAGCTCACTTTCAAATTTCAAACCAATACGTAATGCCGTGCTTTGAGCATCACGCGACACCAGTAAATCGGCGTACAGGGGGCTGCTGCTCAACTCAGTTCGAGCCAGCTGGTAATTAACCTCGGGCGAGCGCAGAGTCCGTAATTCGGTGGTTTCACGAAGGTCGGTGCCCGCCGCCACGTTATCAAGCAGTGGCGCATCCAGAATGGTGAACACCGAGCTAACATTAGCAAGGGCTTCAAGCTGTTTTTGAATGTCGGCGATATCGGTCAGCGTTTGTTTGGAAAACAGTTTCCCATTAGCCGGTGCATAGGTGAGAAACAACGCCTCTTCACCACCAAAACGCTGTTCAATTTCACGGTAATAGGCGAGATCGGCATCACCTTCTACAACCAATGTGTCCGAGGAGGCCTCAAAGGTAAAACGTGGCCAAAAACTGGCGGCAAATAGGCATAACAGCACCACCGCTGCCAACATCAGACGTGGATAATTAAGGCTTTTTAGATAGAGGGAAAGCAAACAGAACTCCGCTGCATTAAGTTAAGACAACAAAAACGCCGCCAGAATCGACAGCGCTTAATCTTTGCAGATGATAATCAATGCCGTGTCACTTTAAAACAACGCAAACATCAGATTGAGAAAGGCGTCTGTTTTATTGTCCAACCCTATATGGGAAAAAAGGTTAGACCTATGGAAAAACCTATTTGGCAGCCCTCTGAGAATCGTATCTCACAGGCTAATTTAACTAACTATCAGGATTATCTGAGCGATAACTATGGTCTTAAGTTCAACGATTATCGCGAGCTGCATCAGTGGTCTATCGATAACCGCGCCCAGTTTTGGGCATCAATCTGGGATTTTTGTGATGTTATCGGCGATCCCGGCGAGCAGGCACTCATCAATGTTAACAGCATACTGGAGGATCGCTTTTTCCCTTCAGCCAGTCTTAATTTTGCTGAAAACCTACTGCAACGCCAAGATCACGACGATGCAATGGTGTTCTGGGCCGAAGATAAAACCGGTCAACGCGTTATCTGGAAAGAGCTTTACGATGAGGTTTCACGGTTACGACAAGCGCTGCTCGAGCTGGGTATTAAACCCGGCGACCGTGTTGCCGCCTACATGGCCAACACGCCTCAAACGGTTATCGCCATGTTGGCATGCACCAGCCTGGGGGCCACCTGGTGCTCCTGTTCTCCGGACTTTGGCGAACAGGGCGTTATTGACCGTTTCGAGCAAATTTCTCCAACCCTATTGTTTGCGCATACGCATTATTATTACGCCGGAGAACAGTTTGATAATACCAATAATATCAATGGGATAACCAAGACTCTTAAAACACTTAATCACATTATCATCGCACCCTACGGCACTGATCCTGTTGTTGAGAACACGTCTTGCGCTGCAGATAAACAATGCCTCTATTGGCATGAACTGCTGGCTCCCTATCAAGCCCAGCCTATTGAGTTCGAGCGCTTTCCTTTTCATCATCCGTTGTATATTTTGTTTTCAAGCGGCACCACCGGCATGCCAAAATGTATCGTTCACAGCGCTGGCGGCACCCTGCTGCAACACCTGAAAGAACATCAGTTACATTGTGATGTTAAACCCAACGACCGCATTTTTTACTACACCACCACCAGCTGGATGATGTGGCATTGGTTAGTGTCCGGGCTAGCCAGTAAAGCCACGTTATTACTCTACGACGGCTGCCCTACCCATCCCAACGACAGCATGTTGTTTATGTTTGCCGATGCCGAAGACATGACGCTGTTTGGCACCTCCGCAAAATTCATCGATACGCTGGCCAAAAACCACGCTCGCCCCGCCCAGGTTCACAGTCTTGAATCCCTGCGCACCATCACCTCAACCGGCTCAACGCTCAGCCCCGAGCACTTTGATTATGTCTATCAGCATATAAAAGGTGACGTGCAGCTTTCCTCTATTTCAGGTGGCAGCGATATCATTTCCTGTTTTGTGTTGGGCAATCCGTTGCAGCCCGTTTATCGAGGTGAAATCACCTGCGCCGGTCTGGGCATGGCTGTCGAGGTTCATAATACCGAGGATCAGGCTGTTCAGCAGGAAAAGGGCGAGTTGGTGTGCACAAAAGCCTTCCCCTCTATGCCCATAGGTTTTTGGAATGACACGGATCACAGCAAATACCACGCGGCCTATTTTGAAAAATCCCCAAACATCTGGGCGCATGGCGACTTCGCGGAACGCACTGAACGGCAAGGCTTTATTATTCACGGTCGCTCGGATACCACACTTAATCCCGGCGGCGTGCGTATCGGCAGTGCTGAAATCTATCGACAGGTGGAGCAAATTCCCTGCGTACTCGACTGTGTGGTGATTGCTCATCAACACCAGGGCGACCTGCAAATCATTCTGTTTGTGCAACTGAGTGAAGGAAGCACGTTGGATATGGCGTTAATCGAAACGATTAAGCAACAAATCCGCACCGGCACGACAGCGCACCATGTCCCCGATCTTATTTATCAGGTGGCCGATGTACCCCGCACCCGCTCTGGCAAAATTGCGGAACTGGCCGTAAAAGCCACGGTGGAGGGCAACGAAGTAAACAATCTAAACGCCTTAGCCAATCCCGAGGCGCTGGACTGCTATAAAAACATCGTCAAGCAACACCACAAAAAAGTAATACTTTGAATTGTCGATCCAGCGCACTGGTGGTATTGATGCAGGACTATCGATGACGTCACCTCAAGCCAGCTTCAATCCTCAACTGGGTTTTCTTCCCTCTGCTGACCCTTTAGAAAAACTGCCATCAGACTTTAGTGAATGGGAAGACGCGGCCACTCAGCTGCCAAAATTACTGCTAAGCGACCGCTTGCATGCTTTGTTTGAAACACTACCGCCCTTCCCGATTGAAAAGCTAGGCAGTGCCGCCGAGGTAGAACGCGCTATGGTGATATTGTCATTCATCGGTCACGCCTATGTATGGGGTGCTTCAAGCCCCGCCAACAGCCTACCAGCAATACTGGCCGTGCCTTGGCATCAACTGTCACAAATACTCGACCGCCCGCCGGTGCTGTCTTATGCGTCTTATGCCCTACACAACTGGCGCCGTCTTGAAGCAAATCGCCCTGTGGAGCTTGGCAATATCGCTCTGCTACAAAATTTTTGGGGAGGTATTGATGAGGAGTGGTTTATTCTGATTCACGTGGATATTGAAACACGCGCCATTCCAGCCGTTTCTTGCCTTTTGCCCGCACAGGAAGCCGTCACAGAAAAACAATCGGAAAAACTAATTCAAAACCTGAGTAGCATTCAGAACGCGCTGAAAGCCATGTGCCTAAGCCTTGCGCGTATGCCCGAGCATTGCGATCCGTTTATTTATTACAACCGTGTCAGGCCCTTTATTCACGGCTGGACTAACAACCCTTCCCTTCCCGACGGCTTGTTGTACGAAGGTGTAACAGCCTATCAAAACAAAGCCCAGAAATTTCGCGGTGAAACCGGTGCGCAAAGCAGCATTATTCCGGCACTGGATACCCTGCTGGGAATAGCGCACAAAGACGACCCTTTAAAAGAGTACTTGCTGGAAATGCGTAATTATATGCCGTCACAGCATCGTGCCTTCCTGGATCAAATTGCCAGCGGCCCCTCAGTTCGAGCCTTTGTCCAGCGAGAACACCATGACATGCCGAAACTGGCTGAAACCTATAACTGCTGCGTCATGCTCATTGAAAAATTTCGTAACATGCATCTTGAGTTTGCGGCGCGGTTTATTCAGCAACAGTCTCAATCCAGTCAGGCCAACCCGACTGATGTTGGCACTGGCGGCACCCCATTTATGACCTATCTGGAAAAACATAAAAGGGAAACACATCAATTTTTGATTGAGTGAACAGCGCTATCTAAGGAACCTCTGATTAAGTCACTGATGAACTGCGTTCGAGCTCAAAATGCGTTCTGCCAAGGCGCTTCGTGAAGGTTGCATGCCGTAGCTATACAACGAGCGGAGCAACACTGGCAGGGCGCATTTTGGTCCGAACCCTTTCGGGCTGGGCTTTTGCGGACGACCTGCCGCGTTAAAGCCTTTGCGAAGGTCTAGACATTCGCTGCAGGCTTCGCCTTGCATCTCATCCCGCAATAGCGCCAGCGCAGCCATCCTGGACTTAATCAGAGGTTCCCTAATACCTATAAAGTAGCTATAGCCGCACCAATAGACGTATTGATTCTTTTACTCCCATAGCCGGATTTTTTATCCTTTAAGGGTAAGCCCCGCTGTAAAATGCGACTGCGCTCTCTTTGCCATAATCAAAAAGGAGCTAGCCATGATTAACTCTCGCCTGAAAGCGTTTCTGGACGAACATCAGACGCGCTACAAAACAACCATCCACTCACCCGCCTATACCGCACAGCAAACCGCACAATCGGCCCATATTCATGGCATGAATTTCATGAAAAGTGTGATCGCGTGTGTTGACGGAAAATTTATCATGCTGGTAATACCAGCCCCCTATCGAGTTGATATCGAAGAACTCAAGGTGGCCCTGGATGCTGAGGACATTCGCCTTGCCAGCGAAAAGGATTTTTACGAGTTGTTTCCTCGATGTGAAGCAGGCGCAATGCCACCCTTTGGTAATTTATTTGAAATGGCTACACATGTAGCTCCCTGCTTTGGCATAGACCAGACAATTGCTTTTAATGCCGGCAGCCATGCTGAAATCATTGAAATGCGTTTTGATGATTTCCTTGAGCTAACCAAACCAAGGTTGCTTGAAAGTGGCTACGCAGCTCCGACAGCAACACCGCGCCGTATGAAGGAGCATGGTAAACGCTTTGTCATTCACTGAGCTGCAATCAAGCCGTCAGAAACGCAAAACAGACACCAACAAGTAATTAATTGGTGTCTGTTGAGAGTATGGCAATCGCGGGCTATTGCGTGCTGAGCCCGTCATCTTTAATTTGTTGAGCTAGGCTTCGTGACCGCAGCAGCGTATTTTTTTCCTTATTTTCGTACGCCAGCTCGTAATAACTTGGCGATAATTCAATCGATTGATCGAAGAACTTATCCGCA
>Ga0209396_1002031_pt1 | contig 21733 bp, 18 predicted proteins | sample GOMGulsemesocosm_6_FD_184638 | JGI IMG/M metagenome (GOLD analysis project Ga0209396, IMG submission 184638) | Methane-oxidizing microbial communities from mesocosms in the Gulf of Mexico - GOM8C Gulf of Mexico (SPAdes) (version 2) | ecosystem: Environmental > Aquatic > Marine > Cold seeps...
TAGTTTTTCAGACTCAACCATTGCCGCTTTATCCGCGAGAGGCCATAGTGCTTCGTCGATATTACCTTCTTGACCTAATTTGCCCCACAGCTCAAAACAGATATGCGGAGTGATTGGTGCAAGTAGGCGAACAACAGCAACTAATGCTTCTTGAAGTAGTGCGCGATCTTGCTCTGCTTCTTGAGGTGCTTTAGTTAATTTGTTCATTAGTTCCATTACAGAAGCAATTGCCGTGTTGAACGTTTGACGACGTTCGATATCATCAGATACTTTAGCAATAGTCTTATGGATTTCACGACGTAGCTCTTTTTGCTTGCCGTTTAGTGCTGCAACGTCTAGCTCTGCAACTTCACCTTTGCAGATGTGGCTGTAAGCAAGAGTCCAGATACGACGTAGGAAACGGTGTGCGCCTTCTACTGCCGAGTCTTGCCATTCTAGTGTTTGGTCAGCTGGAGCTGCAAACATCATGAATAGACGTACTGTATCAGCACCAAAACGTTCGATCATTGTTTGAGGGTCGATACCGTTATTTTTAGACTTAGACATTTTAGTCATGCCTGTATAAACAAGTTCGTTACCTTCATTATCGATGTATTTAGTTGGATGACCTTTTTCGTCACGCTCAACTGTTACATCTAATGGAGAAACCCAAACACGGCCGCCGTTTTCGTTGGTGTAGTAGTATGCGTCAGCAAGTACCATTCCTTGACAAAGTAGACGTTTGAACGGTTCGTTGCTATCAACCATTTGCTCATCACGTAGCAATTTATGGAAGAAACGAGCATATAATAAATGCATACATGCGTGTTCAATACCACCAACATACTGATCTACTGGTAACCAGTGGTTTGCATCTTCACGGTTAAGCATTTCAGTTTCAGATGTCGCGCTACAGTAACGTGCATAGTACCAAGATGATTCCATGAAGGTATCAAATGTATCTGTTTCACGTAGTGCAGGTTGACCGTTGAATGTAGTTTTAGCCCACTCTTTGTCTGCTTTAATTGGACTTTGAATGCCGTCCATTTTCACATCTTCAGGTAGGATAACTGGCAGTTGGTCAGCTGGTGTTGGAACCATAGTGCCATCTTCAAGCGTTAGCATTGGGATTGGTGCGCCCCAGTAACGTTGACGAGAAACACCCCAGTCACGTAGACGGAAGTTTACTTTCTTCGAGCCTTGACCGTTCGCTTCTAATTTAGCTGCGATTGCATCTACTGCAGGACCAAATTCTAGACCATCAAACTCACCAGAGTTGAACAATACGCCTTTCTCTGTGTAAGCAACTTCTGATACGTCTAGCTCGCTACCGTCTGCTGGTTTAATTACAGGTACGATATCAATGCCGTATTTTGTTGCGAATTCAAAGTCACGTTGATCGTGAGCTGGAACCGCCATTACTGCGCCTGTACCGTAACCCATTAATACGAAGTTAGCTACGTATACTGGTACTTTACGACCATTTAATGGATGAATAGCATATAGGCCAGTAGCCATGCCTTTCTTTTCCATTTTCTCTAGATCTGCTTCAGCCACTTTCATGTTTTTACATTCAAGGTTGAATGCAGCTAATTCAGGGTTGTTAAGTGCAGCTTGCTCTGCAAGTGGGTGACCTGCTGCAATACCAACATACGTTACGCCCATTACTGTGTCTGGACGTGTAGTGTATACAGATAGCTTGCTTAGCTCGTCACTTTGACCTTCAACAGCAAAGTCTAATTCAACACCTTCACTGCGACCGATCCAGTTACGCTGCATTGTTTTAACTTGCTCAGGCCAGCCGTCAAGCTCATCAATTGATGACAGTAGCTCGTCTGCGTATTCAGTGATCTTAATGAACCACTGTGGAATTTCTTTTTGTTCTACTGGAGTATCACAACGCCAGCAGCAACCGTCATTTACTTGTTCGTTTGCTAGTACAGTTTCATCGTTTGGACACCAGTTCACTGATGAAGTCTTCTTGTAAACTAAACCTTTGTTGTACAGTTTAGTGAAGAACTCTTGTTCCCAACGGTAATATTCTGGTGTACATGTTGCGATTTCACGATTCCAGTCATAACCAAAGCCTAGAGATGTTAGCTGACCTTTCATGTAATCGATGTTTTCATATGTCCAAGGCGCAGGTGCAGTGTTGTTCTTGATTGCTGCATTTTCAGCGGGTAGACCAAATGCATCCCAACCGATTGGTTGTAATACGTTTTTGCCTTGCATACGTTGGAAACGTGCGATCACATCACCAATGGTGTAGTTACGTACGTGGCCCATGTGCAGGCGACCACTTGGGTATGGGAACATAGACAAGCAGTAGAACTTTTCTTTATTTTCGTCGTTTTGTACTTCGAATGTTTTATTTTCTTGCCAGTGTTGTTGAACCTGAGGTTCGATACTGCTTGGAGTATATTGTTCTTGCATGGGTAATATCCAGTCTGTTCTTGGTAGGATTTAGAAACAAAATTTTGCCATAGAATACCTTAGCACAGAGAGGGCAACAAGTTTCATTTGCAGATAGTTAATAGTTAAGCTGTTGAATAATTGAAATGCTAATCTTTTGTTATCGAAATTGGGATATTCAGTGCTTGTTAGCTATTCTTTTCGGAGTATACTTAAAGATAGAAGTAGTCATTTAAATGTTGAATATGGATTGTTTTCTATCATACTTTTCTGATTAAGGAGGTTGGTATGGCTAAGTCATATACACATTATGTAAACTCAGTTCGAGGCTTATCTGTTAAAGGATTAAGCTTTAAAGAGACTTCCCCTATTTTTCATAATGATTTCACCCGTAATCTGGTATTGAAAACAGAAGCTTATCTCGGTGCAGCCAGTGATTTAACCAAACAAGAATTAGCCGAAATGTCGACTTATCTTCGCCAAGATCTGCATGATCTTAATGAGGACTATCAACACAGTGTTGAAGACTTTAAGCACTCCGCTTGGTATCAAACATGGGATAAATTCGCTTGGGGGACGCTTGCCGCGATCACGGATAAGACGCAAGTTGAGTGGGTTGAAATCAGTGATGATATTCACCACCAAGGTCGTTATTACGTGGGTGATGAAGTTGGCTTTGGGGTCTTGCAATGCGTACGCTGTGGTTATAAAAAAGAGCTTTATCATCCAGCTAAAGTATTGTCTTGTGCAAATTGTGAAGGTAAAGAGTTTGCCCGAGAAGGCTTTGAACCATAACTTTTAACTATAAGCACGCATTAGTTAATTATTAATTGTGTGCTTATTATATGAGAGACGCAAAGTCTTACAGATAAGTAAACGTTTAATCAGTATCAGCTGCGCTGTATTTTGCTATTAACACGTCCATGGCTAGCGGTTTATCAAAGTAATAACCTTGGATCACGTCGCAGTTATATTTTTGTAACTGGATTTTTTGTGCCTCTGTTTCAACACCTTCCGCTACGATCCGTAAATTACATGAATTACCAATGGCAATTATGGCTTTGACTAACGATTCACTTTCTCGGCTAGTTAAAAACTTATCAATGAAAGATCGATCAATTTTTATTTCTGAAATAGGTAAGTTGCTTAAATAGCTTAATGATGAAAAGCCAGTACCAAAATCATCAAGAGAAATATCAAAACCAAACTGACAAAGTTGTTCCAAAATAGGAGTAATGCTAACAAGATCATGTATTAAAATGTTTTCAGTGATCTCTAGGGTTACTTGCCGGGTATCAATACCGTGGCTTTGCACTGCTTCTTTGGTACGTACTGCGAAATCTTGCTGCTGAAGTTGTTTCGGTGAAATATTAATAGATAAGCATAATCTGTCATGACAAGCGAGTTGTAATTTCTTGAAATCATGGCATGACTGATTTATCACAAACATGCCTATGTCATGAATAAGGTCGTTCTTTTCGGCCACCGCAATAAAATCGATTGGCGATACAAATCCTAGTTTCTCATTATGCCAGCGACAAAGCGCTTCAACTCCAAAGATGTGTTCAGAGTCACCGCTGATCTGCGGTTGATATTGCACATTGAGTTCACCTTTAACTATAGCCTGTCGGAGCTGTTCTTCTAAAGTAAAATCATATAAAACTCGCTGATTGATATCATCGCTGTAAAACAGTACATCGCCTTTTTGACGTTCTTTAGATTTGTACAAAACGATGTCGGCTTTACTGATCAGCTCTTCAGGTGTTTGAGCATCTTGAGGATACATGGTGACACCGATACTGCAGCTCGAATGCACGACCTTATCTTCTAAATAAAAGTCATTTTCAAAAACTTGTTTAATCGCTTCTAAGCGTTGTTTTGCACAATCTTGAGTTTTTAAATTGGTAAAACAGAAGATGAATTCATCACCACCAAAACGTGCGACAATATCATTAGGACCGACTAAGGTGCGGAATTTGTTACTAATGGCTATGAGTAGATGGTCACCCATGCTGTGGCCATGTAAGTCATTTATTTTTTTGAAATCATCAAGGTCAACAAACATGACCGCAAGTTTGTTACCCGATAATTCAGCTTGCTGAATATTTGTATTTATTTCATTACGTAACATCGCCCGATTGGGCAAATGGGTTAAATCGTCATGCATGGCCATAAATTGCAGTTTATCTTTAGCTTGTTGTAACTCACCGAAATCCACAGATATCTTGTGTTGAAATTGCTTAAACCGCTTAGTTAAAATTTGACTTAGTAATAGCGATAAATACAAAAATAAAATGGTGAAGGTTAAACTGATAGCGATGATTTTCGCTAATTTAGAATCATTTTTACTGCTTAATGCAGCTTGGCGTTTGGCGATAATGTTATCTAAATCTTTGCTATACCAGCCTGTAACTATGGTCCAATTCCAGTTTTTAAGGGTCTTCACATAGCTGACTTTGGCTTTCTCTGCCGCTGTAAAAGGAGATTGTGGTGCTAAGTATTCGACGAAGCCGCCATCTTTGCCTTTCATTAACATTTCTTGAATAAATAATTTTTTCGATGAATCGATTAAAGTAAAGGCTTGTTGACCGATATAGCTGGTTTCTGGGTGATAGAGTATTTCACCTTTTTCATCGAGAACTAGAAAAAAGCCATTATCACCGTATGTTAACGATGCTGTTTTTTTCAGTATGTGTGTTTTAAGATCTTGCTCTGCGTCATCAATATAATCACCAGAACCAATAAACCAATTATAGGGTGAAAAGCGCCTTACAAAACCAATTTTTTCGTAACTATTATAATCTTCAGTATTCTTAATAAAGCGCCAATTGAGGTAGCCCTCACCTTTAGTATTGGCTATTTTACTTAGTTCTCGAATGACATATTTATTGTCACTATCACTGAAGTTCCACATTGAAGAACCTTCAATTTCAGTGAGTACTGGATGCATGATATTGGTGCCATCCATATCATAAATAAAGAAATAACCACGGCCATTATTAAAACGAATATTACGTAGAGCATCTTGAATTAATTTACATACTTCGCTTTTGGTTTTATCGCGGTTTTCTTGATAGATGTAAGTGGCGATTGCGTGGGCTTCGTTGACTCTATTGCGGATGTTTTCGTTGAGATTTTTGCGAGAGATAACTTGTTCAGTTTCAATCTGGCTAATTAATTGTTCTACTTGGTTTTTAGCAAACGTACGTTGACGCTCAATGATATTTTCCCGTAACGTTTGTAACTCTCGTTTTGCACCAAGTTGGTTATCGTAAATAACGAGGAGGTTGATGATGACGGTAAATATAGAGATCAAAATAACGGGTGTTATTTTGATCGAAGTAAGGAGTTTATTATCGCTAACTTGATTCATCATGAACGTGGAAACTACTCGATTAAAGAGATGAAAGGAATAAACATCGTATCAAACATAGAACGAGTTACAACCATAAGATATTTATACTTTTTATTTTTTAGACTTGGTCACTATTTGGCACGTTATTCGGTCATTACCACTGCATTTCGGCCTTGATCTTTGGCTTGATAAAGCGCTTTATCTGCAATCGCACTGCGTAATCTATCGAATACATTCTGAAATACCAATCAGAACCTGATCGCCAATTGGATGACCGTAGGTATCATTGATTTTCTTGAAGTTATCAACATCAAAAATAGCATGAGCTAAAGGCCATTCATAACGTTTAGCACGAGCGATATCGTAATTAAGTTGTTCAAAGAAATAACGGCGATTGTATAAACCAGTCATCTCATCACGGTTACTGGTTTCTTCTAGCGTTAGCATTTGTTCGGTTGCTTCTTCGAGTAACCAATAAATTTGTTATTTGTGATCATATTAGTTTCATCAGAAATCTAAATGTTGCCTTGATTACACTATTTACATCGACTATCGCATTCCATTATCCAGATAAAGTTCTAGCATCATACTTAATTCATTCCCTGTTTAGGGATCTTCACTGTTAAGGATGTTTAATGAAAAAAGCATATAAAACAATATACTACCCGATATTAATCAGTGTTTCGTTAACACCTGTGAGTTGGGCTAAAGAGCCGTTTATATCAAATGCTGGTGCAGATGTAGATGTAGATTTTGCTTTTGCAATGGTTAGTGACGGTAGATTAAATTCTCTAAATGAGGCTGAAAAGTCTTGTGATAACGTTAAAAAAAGGATCGCTTGGCTGGAAGAATATATTGCTAATCAGCGCGTCATTTATTACAGCGGAAGTAAGCCTAAAATAACAGATGCTGAGTTTGATTTTATGGTTTCAGAGTTGGCAATTATATCTGATTGCAGATCTTCAGTACTTCAACAGTTTGGTGTTAAGTCGCTAGCTTTGAATGAACAAATTTATAATAAGAATTCTTCTAATCAAAGGCAGTCCCCAAAAATTCAACTCAGTGCTGAGATGCGCAGTTTAAAATCAGTACGCGATGATTATTTGATGGCGCAATTTTATCGTCAACACAGCCAAAATAGTCAGGACAATTTGATTTTACAGCCGAAGATAGATGGTGTAGCAGTCGAACTGGTTTATAGGAAGGGTAAATTGGTAGCTGCCGCTACTCGTGGTGATGGTGAGCAAGGTAAAAACATTATTGATTTAGTCTTGGCCATGAATACTGTGCCGAGCCTGATCGCTAAACCATTGAACATGATTCTTCATGGTGAACTCTATGTGAAAGAACAGCAATGGATTAAACGTAATAAATATGTGTCTGCACGGCATATGGCTGCAGGAATTACTCATCAAAACAATCCGCATAAGCGGGATATACAAAGTTTACACTTCATGCCTTGGCGCTGGATTGATAGCCCATTAGGAAGTGAAATAAATTCATTGTTCCTATTATCTGAACTGGGTTTTGAAAACATGGCCAGTTTAAGTCATGAAGTGAGTTCTATTGCTGAGCTGCAGCGGTGGTTTAAGCATTATGCTGTGAGGGACTCTTTGCCCGTGAAGTTAGACGGCATAGTAGTAAAAATAGCGCAACGCAGTGAGCAAGATAAACTTGGCCATAATAGCCAAGCGCCTAAATGGGCGCTAGCACAAAAATTTATTGGTCCAAGAGGTACGAGTAAAGTGACAGGGATTATTTATCAAACCGGAGAATCAGGGCGCATCACTCCCGTAGTTCGTTTTCAACCACTCATTCTGGCAGGGCACAGTATTAATAAAGCTTCAGGCCATTCACAACCTTGGCTAGATAAAATGCAACTTGTCGTGGGCAGTGAAGTAGAAATTGAACTGGTTGGTCATGCCATTCCTCAGCTTATTCGGGTATTAGATCAAGACTCTGAACTCTAGGGTTTCTTGCATATTTAGCCAGTTTGAGTATACTGCTGGCCAGCAACAGGGACGGGCGTGCATTTATGTATCGCCCGTTTTTTATTCTTAAAATATGAACCCTGATATTGCACTTTAAACCCCAGCACCATGGTGAGTTGGGATATCTGTTAGTTCGAATGATGTAGGCATATAAATGAAGTTTATTGTAAAAATTTTCCCAGAAGTAATGATGAAAAGTAAATCGGTACGTCAGCGTTTTAGTAAAATGCTGCAATCTAGTTTACGTAATATTTTACGTCGCGAAGACGAGCATGCACGCGTTATCCTTGAATGGGATAAAATTATTGTTCGAACAACAGATGACAGTGCTAAGAACCAAGAATTTTACCGCGAAGTATTACGCAATACTCCGGGGATCACGCATTCTTTAGAAGTGCAAGAATCGAGCTTTACTGATTTAGATGATATTTTCCAACAAGCATTACCCGTTTATAAAGATTTGTTAGTTGGTAAAACATTCTGCGTACGTGCTAAGCGTAATGGTAAGCATGACTTTACCTCTATCGATCTTGAGCGTTATGTGGGTGGTGGTTTAAATCAACATACCGAAGCGAAAGGCGTACAATTAAGAAAGCCTCAAGAAACCGTTAAAATTGAAGTTGAACACGACAAACTTTATCTTGTGACTGCTCGCCATGAAGGCTTAGGCGGTTTCCCAATGGCTGGACAAGAAGATGTATTATCTTTGATGTCAGGTGGTTTTGATTCTGCTGTTTCAAGCTATATGACCATTAAACGTGGTAGCCGAACGCATTTCTGTTTCTTTAACCTAGGTGGCGATGCACATGAAATTGGCGTGAAGCAAATCTCTTACTATCTATGGAATAAATACAGCTCTTCGCATAAAGTTAAATTTATCAGCGTACCGTTTGATCCAGTAGTACAAGAGATCTTAGAAAAAGTAGATAACTCTCAAATGGGCGTTATCTTGAAACGTATGATGATGCGCGCAGCATCTAAAGTTGCAGAACGTATTGGCGTTGAAGCATTAGTAACTGGCGAAGCGGTAGGACAAGTGTCAAGTCAAACTATCCGTAACTTATCATTAATCGATTCTGTTACAGATACTTTAATTCTACGTCCGCTAATCGTTTCTGATAAGCAAGATATCATCGATATGGCGCGTAAGATTGGTACGGCTGAATTCTCGGAAACTATTCCTGAATACTGTGGTGTTATCTCTAACAAGCCTACGGTTAAAGCAGTAAAAGAGAAGATCGAAGCGGAAGAAGCTAAGTTCAACATGGAGTTGATTGAGCAAGTAGTGATGGATGCAAACGTGATGGATATTCGTCAAATTGCGGAAGAAACTCAAGAGCAAGTAAGCGACGTTGACGCAGTATCTGAAATCGCCGCTGATGAAGTTATTTTAGATATCCGCAGCGCAGATGAAGTAGATGATTCGCCGTTAGATATTGACGGTCAAGAAATTGCGGAAATGCCATTCTTCAAACTGGGTAATCAGTTTAGCGAATTAGATCAAAGTAAAACTTACTTATTGTATTGCGATCGCGGTGTCATGAGTAAATTACAAGCATTATACTTGATTGAAAAAGGCTATAAAAACGTCAAAGTTTATCGTCCATAAACGACATAGATAATCGATTTTATTGCTAAGCCAGTATCTTTGATACTGGCTTTTTTTGTCTACTCGTTTGTGTCTAATCGCTTTACTTCATCAAATAAACGCTGATTTACAGGTGCGTTTAGCTTGTAGTTTTCGGCGACTCGTAAGATATAACCCGTAATGAAATCAATTTCCGTCGGGCGCTGAAAGAATAGATCTTGGTGCATCGAGGAAAAGTTATCGGCAGTGCGGGTAAATACACTGTCGACCTGCGTTTGTAACTCGGTAGCACTCCAAGGTAGTCCAGCTTTCTGGCTAACAATAGCAAGTTCATTGACGATGGCTTGTACTTCTACATAATGTTCTGGTTCGGATAGTGCACCATTTTTACACTGCTTGATTGCGGTTAGCGGATTGATCGCACAATTGATGAGTAATTTAAGCCACAAGGTTTCGCGAATATTATCGCTCCAATGACATTCTTCTAAGGAAAATAACTGCTGGGCAATATCAGTATGGCGCTTGGCTTTATTATTGAAAGCACCAAACCAAGTGATGCCTTGGCCTGTGTGTTTAACATGTATAATTTGTTTAGTATTTTCAGTAATAACTGACTTCAAAGCACCGTTCGATGTCGTACCTATTAAAATGGGATTTTGTGGGAATAATTGTGAGACTTTTTCAGCTGTACCCATGCCGTTATGCATTAACACAATGCAGCAACTTTTATCAATTTGCTCTTCGAACTGCTGCAGCGCTGACAATACTTGATAAGCTTTTAAGGTCACCAATAGAAAATCACATTTAGTTGAAAGTTTATCTTGGGCGGTCACTAAATTATGGCTTAGCTGGTTATTACGATCTGCAAAGACAAATGGATAAGCTTGCGCGGCATTGCCAGGACGTAACACAAAATTAACGTGTTGACCTGACTTCAATAATTTTTCCGCAAAGAAGTGGCCCATTGCGCCTGCACCAAGAATATTCCAGTTTGCCATTATTATGTTCTCTAGAGAGTGAAGCGAGTCATTTTGCGTCGATATAATAATATGTCAATGGTTGATTTAATTGCGAGAGTCTAAAGTTTGCTGACTATTTATTAGATTATTAAGCGGTTTTATTAGATAATTACGCCATTGTAACTAATAGGATATAAAGATGCCTCAATTTGATATTGTTTCTGAAGTTGATATGGTTGAAGTTAAAAACGCAACTGATAACGCAAACCGTGAATTAAGCACTCGTTTTGATTTTCGTGGTGTAGAAGCAAGCTTTGAACTGATCAAAGAAAAAGTAAAAATGCGAGCTGATGCTGATATGCAGTTAAGCCAAATGGCTGATATGTTACGCAGCGCGTTAGTTAAGCGTAATGTTGATAGCTCGGCAATGAAAACCGGTAAAACAGAGTTTTCGGGCAAAACGTGTAGCGCTGATGTTGAGTTTCTGCAAGGCATCGAAAGTGATGTTGCTAAGAAAGTCGTCAAAGCGATTAAAGACAGTAAAATTAAAGTGCAAGTTTCTATTCAAGGCGACAAAGTGCGCGTTGTTGGTAAGAAGCGTGATGACTTACAATCGGTTATGCAGTTAATCCGTACTTCTGAACTGGGTCAACCATTCCAGTTTGATAATCAAAGAGATTAATCAATTACGGTGTTGATGATGAGCCTCAGTTTTAAACCTGAGGCTTTTTTGTGCTTAACATAAATGGAGTTAATCTACCCAGTGAAAGCGTTGTCGTGACTTTAAATACATGAGTAATAGAATGAAGCTGATAGGAATAATGCCAATCAGCGCAGTACCAATGAAGAAATAGCCATAGTCCCATCTATCGACCACGACACCAGAAAAACCCGCGAGAAACTTAGGCAATAACACCATAATGGAAGAAAATAGTGCATATTGAGTCGCTGTAAATTGTTTGTTAGTCAATTGAGATAAGAACACCACAAATGCACATGCGGCTATACCAGCGCTTAAGTTATCGGCGCTGATAACCAGAGTAAGCAAAGTAAAAGGCATCTGCTCTATAGATAAGGGAAAATCAAGTAGCAATAAAATAGGCGTTAGTAATAGTAGTAACTGCTCACTTGATTGTGGTGTTGCCATCCAATGAAAAAGTAGGTTTGTTAACGCGGATAGTATACCGCCCAATAACAGTGTTGGTAATAACCCCAAACGACCGACTAAGATACCGCCTAAGCCGGCTCCGATTAATGTCATCAGTATACCGAATACTTTTGCCACGCTAGCCACGTCAGTTTTAGAATAACCCATATCAACATAGAATGGATTGGCCATGATACCCATGACGATATCGCTAATTCGATAGGTGATAATAACAGCGACTAGAATTAGGCAATTTTTACCATAACGTTGAAATAAATCGACTAACGGCTTAACGATACCAGTGATCAAGAAGTCATGTAGCGTAGTGACTTTAGCCACTTGCGAAGATGAATTAGGCTCTTGAGCAAACAAGGTGGCTATGATGCCGAACCCCATAAGCAGAGCCATGCAAGCGTAAGAAAACTGCCAAGCACTGGCATTGTAGGTTGCACTGCCATCGTAAAATGCGGCGATAGCTAGCGAACCTGCGCCTGCCACGATCATCGCTATACGATAGCCTGTCATATAAGTTGCAGTCATCGCACCTTGATACTTGGTATCTGCGCTTTCGATACGAAATGCATCGATAACAATATCTTGCGTCGCAGAGAAAAATGCTAAACCTAGCGCAGCGGTAATGAATAGCACCAAGCTTTGTTTTGGATCTTGGGTCGCCATGATCAGCAACATCGCCACTATCATTATTTGAGTGAACAACAGCCAGCTCTTTCGACGACCAAAGTACTGAGCTAAAAAAGGCAGTTTGATTTGATCGACTAAAGGTGACCAAGTCCATTTGAATGCGTAAGCTAATGCTATCCAACTAAAAAAGCCGATACTGGCTCGGTCGACAGCTGCTTCTCTTAACCAAAATGATAATGTTGAAAAAACCAATAAAAGTGGTAGCCCAGAGGAAAACCCAAATAAACCCATAAGTAAAACTTGTGGTTGGCAGTAGAGAGAGAAACTTTGTTTCCAGCTTGAAAGCATAATGATTGGTTCAGTCATTTAAAAACGGAATTTGATGTTAACGTATTTCGGTGAGGTTGTATGAAAAATATCTTGTAATCGCTTGGGCTAAGAAGTAAAAAGCCCTAATGAAAAGGATCCATAAGGGCCGTGTGATGTAGCACTATAAGCTACTTGATTATTTAAATTAAATGACAGTATTTAAAGCGAAATCAGTTCACATAGTTTGCAACGGGTCTAATTCCAACACAGTGAGCAGGTTTACTGCCTTGATCTTGTAAAAACATTGCGCTACGAATTAGTAGCTGTTGTAGACCTGTGTTGTTTTGGATTTGACTGCTACTCCAACTTTTAAGTTCAAATAGTAAATGCCAAAAAACTTCCTCTTTACAACTTCCGAGAGTTTGATCCTGAATATCTAACGCGTCCCATTCTTTTAATGTGTTCCATAAAAAGTGGTCTAATTCAGCGTCAGACAATTCCTTCATAATAAAAAGGTTAAATAAGTTGGCTAAAACTACTGATTTTTCGTTAACGAACTTTTTCGCTTCCATGCCCCCCCTTTGGTTTAAAAAAATGTTGCTAAACGAGCATAGCTAAATTTGACTGAATGTCATTTGTATTGAGTGAATTTAATACGTAATAATGAGGAAAGTGTGAAAGACTACAAAATAATATCAATTTTAAGTATTAACTATGAATTTTTTTATGGTTCTGAAATAGTATAATCGGTCATTAAATGCCAAATTTTATGGATATCATTTGGTATAAACTAGGCTAAGCAGTGTAGATTAAAGTCTAACTGCCATTCATTTACCTCACTATATGGAATAATTGCAATGCGACTACATTCAGTTTTAGTAAAAACATTATTAATTTTATCAGTATTTACAACTAATGCGTTAGCGGCAGATAGCAAAGCGTTAATTCAAACATCATTGGGTGATATTGAAATTGAATTATATGCAGAACAAGCGCCTAAGTCGGTAGCGAATTTTATTGGTTATGTCGAACGTGGTTTTTATGAAGGTGTTATTTTTCATCGTGTTATCGCTGACTTCATGATTCAAACTGGTGGCTTTAATGAAGCAATGGAAAAACAAAAGTCAGGCAGTCCAGTTGTTAATGAAGCAAGTAACGGGTTAAAAAATGATCGTGGTACGTTAGCGCTAGCACGAACAAACGATCCTGATTCAGCAACATCACAGTTTTTTGTTAATTTGAAAGATAATGGCTTTTTAAATCGCACTGGTTCGCAAGCGGGTTACGCGGTATTTGGTAAGGTAACTAAAGGCATGGATGTTGTTGATAAAATTGCACAACAAAAAACGGGTCGTCGTCAGTATTACAAAGATGTACCAGTAGAAAATATTGTTATCAAAAAAGTAACCTTGATTAGATAGTTAGATAGTTTATATAAAATTAAGCCCCTTGTATGAACGTAATCATTCAAGGGGCTTTTGCTAATTAACTAATTAGATATTGAAATATCAATGAGTAAGATAGTTGATAATTTGTTTATCTTGATAGATGTCATTTAGCACAGTTGTTAACTGCTCAGTAAACTTAGTTTCTAGCTGCTCGATATTCGGACTCAATGGGCCTGTCATCATTGATTTACTCTGAAACTGTTTGGTCAAAGTCTTGATGCCGTTATTCACGGTGATCGATACAACTAAGCTTGATTCGGCTTCATACTCAAATGAATCCTGCTGTACATCAATACGAGCAATTTGAATTTCTAACTGCGCTTTAATCTGCCCGTCTTTTGTTATGGTGAGACCTTGTTTCTGCCAACCATTTGCAAGCCCTGATTCTGCTAATTGCGCTAACGGCGTTTTGTTGTTTACCAATGTCGCTGCGTCGCCAGCTTGGTGAATTGCGATCAGATAAAAAGCATCGCGTACATCTCGACTTGATAAATCCACGGTTACGCCAGCATATGCTGGTTGTACAGCTGCTGTAGTCGACGGTACTTGAATATCTAGCTGGTGGGGTACCGATGTGCAGGCTGTCAGTAACAGCAGACTCAATCCTAAACCTAGTTTTTTTAACATATTATTTCTTCGCTTTAATGATGACGAATTTAGCATTTGATGCCACGACTTCATGATTGCTAAATAGGCGATCTAATTTGATGTGGTAATCAAGATGACGATTACCAACTATATACAATTCGCCGCCCCAGCTTAGTGCTCTGTGTGCATCTTTAAACATCTGCCACGCGATATGATCGGTGATCACTTGCTGCTGGTGGAACGGAGGGTTACAAAGTACTAGGTCCACACTGTGTGGTTCGTAGTTATACAGGCAATTATTAACTAAAAAATGTACATCTGCTTGATGGTTGGCGATGTTACGTGTCACGTTATCTTTTGCTGATGCCACTGCAAGGTGTGATTCATCAACAAAAGTGATTTGCGCTTGTGGATTTAAGCGTGCTGCTTCAATGCCGATAATACCGTTACCACAACCTAGATCGATGATGTGTTGGTATTCGCCAGCCGGGATATGTTGCATAAAGAAGCGTGCGCCAATATCTAAACTAGTACGTGAAAATACGTTAGCGTTATTAGCAATATTTAATGGGCTATTCGGTACAGACCAAGTTATTGGTTCTGGTAATTCTAAGGCTCTTGCTTCGGTGATCTTTGCAAATATCAGACGGGCTTTCTTTTTCGCCAATGACGTTGTAGTTTCGCCAAGGTATTTTTCAAACAGAGCCAGTGTCGAGTTATGAATGTCTTTGGCTTTACCTGCTGCAATAATAATCGTGTTAGGGCTTACTACATGGCTTAGTTTGGCTAGCTGGTATTCTAATAGTGATAGAGTGCGTGGCACTTTAATTAGTACTAAGTCAACTTGAGCTGGTAGCTCCGTTAAGCAATCTTGGACTTTTAACTGTGCTGTGCTTAACTCATTCTCAGTAATGTTTTGCTCTATTGCGGCTTGAGAAATCCAAGAATCACTGATACTTGTAACTTGATATTTATTATAAGCACAAGTTAATGCACCAAAACTATCATTGAAAATAACAACAGACGCATCTTCAGCCAGAGTCTGTTCAGCTACTGTATTGATGATATATTCGTCAGCTGAGTCCCACGCTTGTAATTGCTCGTCACTACGTTTTGGGTAGCGATATAAAGATAAGTCGATGCTTTTAAGTGATAGTTCAGTATTCATAAATTGTGTCCAATAAAGGTGGGGCGTGCATTTTACACTGTTATCCAATGATAAGAACTATCTCTCAGTAAATAACTCGGTGGTAGGTGAAATTAATTGATAGCTTGGTTAGAATAGCGCGATATAACGCTAAATAAATCAAAATTATAATAATTCAACGAGGAGACAGCAATGTCATTAAGAATGGATATTGAACAGCAATTACAGGCATCTTTTGCTGTAGAACATTTAGAAGTAGTTTGTGATAGTCATAAACACAATGTTCCCGCGGGATCTGAAATACATTTCTCTGTGGTGATCGTTGCCCCTGAATTTACCGGTAAAATGTTAATTGCCAGACATCGACTAGTAAATGAAGCCTTGGTTGCTCAATTTGCTGCGGGTATCCACGCATTATCAATCCACGCTTTCACTCCTGAACAATGGACTGAAAAGACCAAGAGTGCTCAATCGGTACCTGAGTCACCTGACTGCTTAGGATAGATAAGACTCGCTACATTAAGTGTGAATTTCTTACAAAGAACACAAGCTGTTTACATGTAGTTTTAGATATTTATTATGTTGCTTTTTTGTTAATCGTGACGGCGTTGGGTAAGATCATAACGTAGATCAAAATTTTGTCAGTATTTTTATAAATTAGAGCTGGTATCGGCCGTGAATGTGTTAATTAAAACTAATTTTTACATCGCACCTATCTGTTTTATAAGCTTTAATTAGGCATCAGTTTTGACGTTTAATGAGTTCATTAATTGTTTATTCTTACGCCATGAATTACGAGCAATATTATTAATTTAGTGCTAGAATAATCGCAAATTTTTTGTTAATAAAAACACACCTCTTTGTGAATACCTATAATGGGTTAGTGTATTTTGGTGCGTTTAAATTTAGCAAAAGTGGTCTTAATCTTCCTATAAAAGTAGTGCATGTGAGTATGATTACGATAAAAAAAGGACTGGATCTGCCTATTACTGGTAAGCCTGAGCAAGTTGTTTATGATGGTCCTGCCATCAAGCAAGTTGCAGTACTGGGTGAAGAGTATATTGGTATGCGTCCAACAATGCGTATTAAAGTTGGTGACCGCGTTAAAAAAGGGCAAGTGATCTTCGAAGATAAGAAGACACCTGGCGTTAAATACACTGCGTTTGCTGCGGGTACAATTGCTGAAGTTAATCGTGGTGCTAAACGCATTTTACAGTCAGTAGTTATTGATGTTGATGGTGATGAGAGTGAATCTTTCGCTAAATTCCCTTCAGTTGAATTAGCTAACCTTGACCGTGAAACAGTGGTTACCAACCTCGTTGATTCTGGCTTATGGACTGCGTTTAAAACACGCCCATTTAGTAAGGTGCCAGCAATTGATAGCGAAGCTGCTGCAATATTTGTAACTGCGATGGATACTAATCCTCTGGCTGCTGATGCTGCACTTATCATAAATAGTAATAGCGAAGCATTCGTTGATGGTTTAAATGTTATCTCGCACTTAACAAGCGGTAAAGTTTACGTTTGTAAAACGCAAGGCACATTACCTAAATCAACAGCATCAAATGTTGAAGAGCAAGCTTTTGCTGGCCCTCATCCAGCTGGTCTTGCTGGTACGCATATTCATTTATTAGAATCAGCAGGCACTAAACGTACTGTTTGGTCTATTGGCTATCAAGACGTTATTGCTTTCGGTAAGTTGTTCACTACAGGTGAATTACATACTGACCGTGTTATTTCATTAGCAGGCCCTGCTGTGAAAAATCCACGTTTGATTAGCACTCGTCTAGGCGCATCAATTACAGAATTAACTGCAAGTGAACTTAATGCTGGTGAAAACCGTGTTATTTCAGGTTCTGTATTATCCGGTGTTCAAGCTTACACAGTAAATGCTTATCTTGGTCGTTATCACAACCAAATCAGTGTATTGACTGAAGGTCGTGAGAAGGAATTCCTAGGTTACATGAAACCTGGTAGTGACAAATTCTCAGTTGCTAACGTCTTTACCTCTGCATTCAATCGTGCGCGCCAATTTAGCTTCACTACAACCACTGGTGGTAGTGATCGTGCAATGATGCCTATTGGTAACTATGAACGTGTTATGCCATTAGATATTTTACCGACGATGTTATTACGTTCGTTAGTTACAAATGATACTGATGAAGCAGTTACGTTAGGTTGTCTTGAGCTAGATGAAGAAGACTTAGCATTATGTACTTTTACTTGCCCAGGTAAGTACGATTTTGGTCCAGTTCTACGTAATTGTCTAACGGCAATTGAGAAGGAAGGTTAAGCATGGGTCTTAAGAATTATATTGAAGGGATGGAACATCACTTCGAACCAGGCGGTAAACATGAAAAGTGGTTTGCTCTGTATGAAGCAGTAGCGACTGGTTTATTCACTCCTGGTTTTGTTACTAAAGGTAACACACACGTACGTGATGCTATTGATTTAAAACGCATCATGATCATGGTTTGGATGTGTACTTTCCCAATGATTTTTTGGGGTATGTATAACATTGGTGCGCAAGCAAATACAGCTATTGCATCAGGCGCTGGTATGGCATTTGATGATTGGCATGTTGCGCTACTGAGTGCGTTGAACGTGACAATGGGTGAGGGCGCAGGCGTCATAGCGAATATGCTATACGGTGCGGTTTATTTCCTACCTATCTATGCGACTGTATTTATCGTTGGTGGTTTCTGGGAAGTTTTATTTGCGGCAGTGCGTAAGCATGAAGTAAATGAAGGTTTCTTCGTAACATCAATCTTATTTGCACTTATCCTGCCTGCTAATATTCCATTATGGCAAGCGGCTATCGGTATTACTTTTGGTGTTGTAATCGCTAAAGAAGTATTCGGTGGTACAGGTAAGAACTTCTTAAATCCAGCGCTTGCTGGTCGTGCGTTCTTATTCTTCGCATATCCATCTGATATTTCAGGTGATGCTGTTTGGACTGCTGTTGACGGCTTCTCTGGCGCAACAGCGCTAAGCTCTGCAGCTGCTGGCGGTCTTGAAGGTTTAACAAGTTCACTAACTTGGATTAATGCCTTCATCGGTAATATGCAAGGTTCTACAGGCGAAGTTTCGACATTACTTATCTTATTAGGTGGTGGCGTATTACTGGTTGCTGGTATTGCATCTTGGAGAATTGTTGTCGGTGTTATGATCGGTATGGTAGTGACTAGTTTACTATTTAATATGATTGGTTCTGATACTAATCCAATGTTCGAAGTTCCATTCTACTGGCATCTCGTTATCGGTGGTTTCGCGTTTGGTATGATGTTTATGGCGACAGATCCTGTGTCTGCATCATTTACTGATAACGGTAAGTGGGCATACGGTATTCTTATTGGCCTTATGGTTGTACTTATTCGTGTGGTTAACCCTGCCTTCCCTGAAGGTATGATGTTAGCAATTTTGTTTGCTAATTTATTCGCACCTTTATTTGATCACTTTGTTGTTCAAGCAAATATTAAACGGAGACTTGCACGCAATGGCTAGTAAAGAAACTCCACTGAAAACTATCACTGTCGTTACGGCATTGTGTTTAGTTTGTTCAATCATCGTCTCTGGCGCAGCAGTCGGTTTACGTGATGCTCAAAATGCTAACAAAGCATTAGACAAGCAAACCAACCTACTTTCTGTTGCTGGTAAGCTAGAAGAGAACGCTAACGTTAGCGAAATTTATGCGAAGTTTGTTGAAGCTAAATTTGTTGATTTAAATACGGGTGAGTATGTTGAAGAAAATGCAGCGACATTTGATCAACTTAAAAACGTAAAAGATCTAACAAAAAGCACAGACTTAGCGGGTAACGATGTTGCCGGTATTAAACGTCGCTCAAATATTGCAGATGTTTACCTTGTAAAAGATACACAAGGCAATATTGAATCTTACGTTCTGCCTGTATATGGTCGTGGCTTATGGTCAACGATGTATGCATTTGTGGCAATTGCTAAAGATGCTAAAACAGTCAAAAGTATTCAGTACTATGACCAAGGTGAAACTCCGGGTCTCGGTGGTGAAGTGTTAAATCCTCTGTGGACAGCTAAATGGGAAGGCAAGCAACTATTCAATACGAATGGTGATGTTGCAATCCGGGTTGTTAAAGGTGGTGGCCAAGATAAGACTCCTTCAGGTATTGATGGGCTATCTGGCGCAACGCTAACCAGTAAAGGTGTTGAAAATACATTCCAGTTCTGGATTGGTGACAATGGTTTTGGTCCTTTCTTGAAGAAATTGCAAAAAGGAAGCTTAAACAATGGCTAAGTCTGAATTAAGAGAGGTTGTGACCTCCCCGATTGTTACGAATAACCCGATTGCTTTGCAAATTCTCGGTGTTTGTTCTGCATTGGCTGTAACGACTAAAATGGAAACAGCGTTTGTAATGACAATCGCAGTGATGCTGGTAACCGCATTTTCAAGTTTCTTTATTTCGTTAGTACGTAACATGATTCCGAACAGCGTGCGTATTATTGTGCAAATGGCGATCATCGCATCACTGGTTATTGTTGTTGATCAAGTCCTTAAAGCGGTCGCTTTTCAGTTATCAAAAGAACTTTCAGTATTCGTTGGTCTAATCATTACCAACTGTATTGTGATGGGTCGTGCTGAAGCATATGCAATGAAGAGTAAGCCTCTACCAAGTTTCTTAGATGGGATTGGTAATGGTTTAGGTTACGGTGCTATTTTACTCGCTGTTGCAACAGTGCGCGAAATACTTGGTTCAGGTACTTGGTTTGGTATTGAAATCTTACCGCTTATTCAAAATGGCGGTTGGTACCAATCAAATGGTCTTCTGCTACTTCCGCCAAGTGCATTCTTCATTATTGGTTTATTGATTTGGGGTCTACGCACGTGGAAACCTGAACAAGTTGAACCAAAGGGGTAAACGATGGAACATTATATTAGTTTGTTCGTACGTGCTATTTTCATTGAAAACTTAGCATTATCATTTTTCTTAGGTATGTGTACATTTCTTGCTGTATCTAAGAAAGTGACAACAGCGATCGGTCTTGGTGTAGCTGTAACAGCTGTGCTGACTATTTCGATTCCTGTTAACCAAGTGATCTATGGCAGTGTTCTTGCACCTGGCGCACTTGCTTGGGCTGGTTTCCCTGATGCTGACTTAAGCTTCCTTGGCTTCATTACCTTCATTGGTGTGATTGCAGCATTAGTGCAAATCCTTGAAATGATTTTAGATAAGTACTTACCTGCATTATACAATGCACTGGGTATCTTCTTACCGTTGATCACCGTGAACTGTGCGATCTTCGGTGGCGTATCTTTCATGGTTCAACGTGATTATAACTTTACTGAGTCGGTTGTTTACGGTTTTGGTAGTGGTCTTGGTTGGATGTTAGCTATCGTTGCGATGGCCGGTATTCGTGAGAAAATGAAATACTCAGATGTTCCTGATGGTCTACGTGGTTTAGGTATTACCTTCATTACAGCAGGTCTGATGGCGCTAGGTTTCATGTCATTCTCAGGTATTCAGTTATAATAATTTGCTGGCCTTGGTCAGCAAATTTTCAGAGTAAAGGATAAGTCGATGGAAATCATTCTCGGCGTAGTCATGTTTACGATTATCGTTTTAGCTTTAGTTACAGTTATTCTGTTCGCTAAATCTAAATTGGTAAGTGAAGGTGATATTACAATTAGTATTAACGGTGACGCTGATAAATCAGTGGTTGCTGGCGCAGGTGGCAAATTACTCGGCGCACTTGCAGGCAGTGGTATTTTTGTATCATCAGCTTGTGGTGGCGGTGGTACATGTGGCCAATGTCGTGTGAAAGTTAAATCAGGTGGTGGTGATATTCTACCAACTGAACTTGACCACATCTCTAAAGGTGAAGCTCGTGATGGCGAGCGTCTATCATGCCAAGTTAGCGTAAAAGTTGACATGGATATTGAGCTACCAGAAGAAATCTTTGGTGTTAAAAAATGGGAATGTGAAGTTATCTCTAACGATAACAAAGCAACTTTCATTAAAGAGCTTAAAATGGCGATTCCAAACGGTGAAGCGGTTCCTTTCCGCGCCGGTGGTTATATCCAAATTGAAGCGCCTGCTCACCATGTTAAATATTCAGATTATGATATTCCTGAAGAATATCGTGGCGATTGGAACCACTTTGGTTTCTTCGACATTGAGTCTAAAGTTGATGAAG
>Ga0209396_1002038_pt1 | contig 21693 bp, 11 predicted proteins | sample GOMGulsemesocosm_6_FD_184638 | JGI IMG/M metagenome (GOLD analysis project Ga0209396, IMG submission 184638) | Methane-oxidizing microbial communities from mesocosms in the Gulf of Mexico - GOM8C Gulf of Mexico (SPAdes) (version 2) | ecosystem: Environmental > Aquatic > Marine > Cold seeps...
ATTTTAGCAATATAATTGCTTGAGTTTAGTAAATATAAAAAAGCCGATAATGATTATTATCGGCTTTTTCAATTTCATAAAGTATAATTTATTTGGTTGTTGTAACATCCGCTACAGAAAAAACCTTTTTACCCGCGACCCAAGTCTGTGAAACCTGACTCTGCCAAATTTGGCTTTCTTGCATAGAAAAAATATCATCGGCAAGCAGAATAAAATCGGCTTTTTTACCCGAGACTAAGCTACCAATCAATTTGTCTTGATGACCTGCATACGCTGCGTCAATGGTAAAACTTCTAAGCGCTTCAACACGAGACATTTTTTCATCACCATACCAGCCGCCAGCCGGTAAGCTTTTATGATCTTGTCTGGTAATTGAGGCATGTAAACCATAAAAAGGGTTTGGTGATTCAACCGGAAAGTCAGAGCCAGCAGCAATAACAACATTGTTATCAAGCAACTTACGCCAAGCATATGCCCCTAAAATACGTTGTTCGCCAAGACGAGAAACCGCCATATTTTTATCACTCGTTGCATGGGTCGCTTGCATTGATGCAATAACATTCAGTGAAGCAAAACGTGGAATATCCTTTAGACGCAGCACTTGTGCATGCTCTATTCTATGGCGTAAAAGCTTTGTTTTGCTTTCACTAATAGCTTGTTGGTAAAGGTCTAATATTAATTTATTGGCATTATCACCAATGGCATGGGTATTGACTTGAAAACCGGCTGCCATTGACACATCTATATATTGCTTAAGGGTTTCATAATCATGTAATAATAAACCGTTATGACCTGCATGGTCACTGTAATCACTAATAAGTGAAGCGCCTCTACTACCTAATGCCCCATCCGCTTGTATTTTTACACTGTTAAAAGCAAACATATCCCCTTTACTTCTATAGGGCCCCTGCTTTAATTGTTGCTGCCAATTTTCACTCGGTAAGTACAACATACCATTAATACGAATAGTCATATTATTTTCACTCGCGAGCTCTTTGTACAAAGCCATATTTTGTTGATCTATACCTGCATCATGGACACTGGTTAAACCCAAACTTGCAAGAGATTGCATTGCTGTTGTTAACGCGACTTTATCTTCTGCTCGTGATGGCTTGGCAATACTGTCAGTGATTAAATCCATAGCATTATCAATAAAAACACCGGTGGGCTGACCATTTTTATCTTTTATGATCTCGCCACCTTTCGGTGCTTTGGTTGCTGATGATATCCCCGCTAACGTCATGGCTTTTGTATTAGCCCAACCAGCATGGCCATCAACACGTCGGAGCCATACCGGTGTATCAGGAAAAAGTTGGTCTAAGCTTTTGGCACTAGGAAAAGTATTACTCGGCCATTGTACTTGGTTCCAACCTCGACCCAATATCCAACTTAATGAAGGATTAATATTGGCATAAGCTTTAGCGCGTTTTGCCGCATTTCGCTCTGAAGTGCTATTAAGTAGGTCAACGCGCATTAAACTATGTCCATAACCGAGCACATGACCATGGGCATCGATTAAACCTGGCAGCATAGTTTGGCCCTGACCATCAATAATCACTGTATCATTGGCGATATCAAGCGTTTCTCCTTGATGGTAAATTTTGTCTATGGTGTCATGGGTGAATGTTATGGCGGCGAATTTTTCTAAGGACTTACCATTAAAGGTATAACCATTAACATTTTTTATTAAGGTTGTTTGTGCCAAAGATTGCGTGCTAATTAACAGTATTGCAAGCGCGGTTATGTACTGAAGTTTATTTAGTTTAATCATATTTTTATTTTTAATGGATTAATGCTAGGTTACTTTAGCGTTTTTTTAATACACTTTATACAGTGTTAGGCAAAATGAGGGTGGTAATTGTTCCTACGCCTTGTTCACTAGTTACCGTTATTGTTCCCTTGAGCTGTTGGTTAACAATGTTATAGACTATATTCATTCCTAAGCCTGTGCTGCCCTTACCCCTTTTCGTGGTAAAGAAAGGTTCAAATATATTAGTTAAAGTATAGGCATCCATACCTCTGCCATCATCCTTGTAATGTATTTCAACACCCTGATTAGCAGCAGTGATATCAATAGTGATATTTCCTCCTTGCTGTTCATCAAAGCCATGAACTATTGAGTTAATGACTAGATTGGTAAGCACTTGAGAAAAAACACCAGGGAAAGTGATCACCTCTAAATTATCAGATCCAATAAACTGATAGTTAACATTTTTCTTCTTCATTTCAATAGATAAGGTCGACATCACATCATCAATATATTTTGCTAAATTTATGGTTCTTTGCTCACTGATAACCTGATCCGCTGCGACCATTTTAAAGTTCGTCAGTAGATGTTTAACACGCTGTAACGCGCTTTCTGACATCACTAATGATTGCTCTGACATTGTGATATGTTGATCCATGCGTTTTTTACTCAATGATGTATCTGCAATTTTATCCTTAATTTCTAACGTATCATCAAGTACTAAACTATTAGCAGTTATCGCAATGCTTAATGGCGTATTAATTTCATGGGCAACACCAGCAACCAACCGGCCTAATGAAGCCATCTTTTCAGACTGAACTAATTGCTCTTGAGTATCATTTAAGTTATTTAATGTTTTGGTCAATTTTTTAGTGATTTTTTTATTTTTAGTAAAAAAGAAAATAATGAGTAATACTGCAAGGATTGCTAATGTGGTTAAGATTGTAGTCAAAAGCAAGTAGGTCTGCTGGTTGCTGATTGTTTGTTTTTTACTTTTTAAGTCATCACTTTGCTCTTTTAATTGGGCTATATGTTGTACGAGTTCCTCTTCTTGTTGCTTTAATACTTTTTTGCTTTGTTCAGCTGATGCTAAAATTGCCTTGTTTTCTGTAGATTTTTTAGCAAGCATTACTTGCTGTTTTAATAACTCGTTTTCGGTTTTCATCGATTGCTCGGTTACTTGCTCTAACGTGAATCGTTGTTGTTCTAATTGCTGCTGTTTTTTGGTGACATTGAGTTTCAATTGCGCCAATTCAAATTTTTGTGCTTTAGCCGAGGTAGCATTTCGAGATAATTCAATATTTAACTTGTTAAGGGCTTTACTAGAGCTAGACAATTGTTGCTCTTGCTTTAATAAGTTACTTTGCAATTTAATACTTTTAGAGCGGGTCTTTTGCATGGCCATTTCGGTTTCACGATACAAGGTCGCAATATCGAGTTCACTGCCGCCTAGAAGTAACAAATCTGCCGACGTACTGAGTTTTTCATAAATGATATTAGATTTATTTACCTCAAAAGAGATGACAGTAGAGTTATCGAACTGCTTCAAATTGATCATCACATCGTGTTTATTTTGGCTATTATCAGAGATTATTAAGGTATTAGTCCCGCGTAGAGCATTCGCGATTTCATGTAAATCTCCATTGAACTCTCGCGGTATATAAACACTGTCTGCCCGCTTTAGTTGTTCAACACTATCTGCGTTAGTTACTCGTACATTTTTGCCTTTAATTTTTTTATCTTTAAGGGCTTTAGTGAGGAATTCAAAGTAGCTCGACTCTTTATAGATAGCTAAATGGTAGCTTTTTTTATTTGTCTCATTGGGCCAAGTAATATGTTTAAAGAAATTAACCATATAAGCTGACTTTATATGTTTAGCATCAAATTTTTGCGCATTAACAACGCTAATAAAACTAACAATACAGCATATACCTAATAAAAATAATGCATTATTCCTATCAATTTTTATTGTCATTCATGATAATCACATAAGAAAGGATATTTAAAGCATAAGATAAACGCTTAAAAAATCAAGGTTATGCAAGTATCTTGACTAAAATTGATAAGACAATCCTATTTCTACAGCCTTGCCCGGTAATGGATTACCTAAGTTGCTATCAACAGAATGATAATTTTCTTGATTGAAAACGTTAAATATTTTTAGATAAGTACTCATATGTTTACTTATAACGTTATCTTGTTGAGAAATGGTAACATCAAACCTTGAGATATAATCAAGCTCTCCATTGAAATCACCGTGATAGAGTTGCATAAAATTAACGGTAAACCAGTTAAATATTCCCGTGAGCGATACGTTACTTTTAAACTGTGCAATATCAAGGGTAGCTTCTTTTGAATCGTCTTTTGGAATGGCTTGGCTAAAGAAACTATTCAGCTGCCAGTTTTGGGCTAGTCGCCACTGTAATTCAACTTCCCCTCCGTAAACAGAATAGTCTAGTGGTGAATTAATAAAGCTATTTTGACTACTGATATTTCCATCCTTATTAACAAAAGTCACTGGCTGACCATTGAGTAGATTTTCGGTATGATTGTAAAAACTATTAACTTTTATCAATAGATTACTTTTCTGATAAGAAATGGAAACCTCCGATGAATCAATCGTCTCTGCAAGTAATTGGTTAGGCAGGCGCGCTAGCACTTCTTGGGGATTCATTGCCTCTTGATTGATTAAGTCTGTGGCCTCCGTATTTAGCATGTACTCTTTTAAACTGGGTGCGCGAAAAGCCGAGCTATAAGACGCTTTTATTGTCCACTGAGGGTTTAACACTTTTACCAAAGCAATTCTGGGTGACCACTGAGAGAAACTATCTGTTAAGTACTCCCCTTTATCATAACGAATGCCGGCTGTTAAGTGGATGTCATACAAGTTACTCAATAAATCATAATATTGAAAATATATACCTTGATTAGTTTTGATTGCGGAGTCTAATCGAGGGAAATAATCAACATCCGGTACATCATCTGCTGGTTGGTATAAATTACTTTTGGTGAAACCTGTCGCAAAGTAGTCACCCTGCTCTTGTCTTTCTTCCATTGAGGCACCAAAAATGAAAGATTTTTGTTGCGCAATCTGCCAGTTTATCTCAACTTCCACTAGTTTGGCATTTACCTTAACCCGATAACGACTATAGGTGATAGTATCACCTTGGCTAATTTGGTCGCGATTCTCATTACTGGAGATCCCCTCTTCAGTTGAGTCATTTCTAACTAGTTTTAGACTCGAACTAACCTGCTCACTAAATGTTTTTTGCCAAGAGATATAGCTGATTTTAGTTGCCCAATCAATTTGATTTTCTTCCTCTGAAAAGTCTCCTGTCCAATGTTCTCCTAAGCCACTACGTCTATTTAATTCAATATACCCTAACGTAAAGTGGCCAACACTATCGATTTCAGCGTGTTGTCTTGCATAAATAAACTCAGATTTTTGGTCATCATAGTACTTTTGTAAGGGGGAGAAAATGGGGCCTACTAAAGCATCATTACTCTGTTTTTGATAATGCGAGTAAGCAAGATAACTATGACCCAGTTGAGAATGTAAATTCCCTTTCAAGTTAGCTCTTATACCCTCGCCAAGGTTTTGATAATTGGCTTGTGCTGAAAAATCATTTTCTTTATTAAATGCAGAATCTAAACTGGTTACGCCTAAAAATGCACTTTGCCCATAAAGCGCTGATGCCGGGCCGCGTAATAGCTCTAATTTAGTAAGCATCCACAAGGGTAATTCATTTTCAATGGGGGCTTTATTCGCCCTTGCATGATTAATACGAATGCCATCTAGTAAAACAAGGTGTTTATTATTTTCAAAACTCCCTGCTTTTTGACCACGCGTTTCAAAGACTCGCTCTCCATAAATACTGTAGCTACTATAACTTGGACTTATATCCGCTAAGTCCGCCAACTGATGTATGCCCTGCTGAAACAATTGTTTTTGATTGTAGGTACTTACCGTTGCAGGTGAAAGGTTTAAGGGTAAATCTACTTTGGACGAGACTGAAACGCTTACTCGAGATAATTGTTCTAAAGTTAAATCAAAAACAGACTCTTGCCCTATGCATGGTAGTGCACAAACTAAGACCAACGCGATTATTGATTTTTTATAATCGAACGATTTATAAATATCTGCTAAAGGAGCTTTATGCATATAACAACAATAATAAAGGATGAGTTACATAATATTACTTTAGATTAAATCATTCGATATTACCAAAAGTTAGCCTGTACACTTCAGCACTTAACTTCCTAGTGTAATCTAGGGTAAAATAACCTTCTGATTTATATTCTACTGAAGTTATTAAAGGTTATCGCGTGACAGAAAAACATCTTATTTGGGACTTACCCTTACGCATTTTTCATTGGAGCTTTGCCGTTACGGTTATAGCCAGTTGGTATACAGCTGAGCAAGGCGCTGACCTGATTGAAATACACATAAAGTTAGGCTTTGTGGCTCTAGCTTTACTGGTATTTAGAGTACTTTGGGGTATTATTGGTCCTAAACATGCTCGATTTACACACTTTTTTCCTTCACCAAAAAAACTACTAGGCTATTTAAAAAATTCAAAATCACAGAAGACAACACCAGGACATAATCCCTTGGGTGCCATGATGGTAGTTTTAATGATATTACTTATATCAATACAAGCAATCAGCGGTTTATTTATCAATGATGATGTATTTTCTTCAGGACCTTATTACGGCAGTATAAGTAACGAGTTAGAAAAAACAATGCGCTTTTTACACCACAACACCTTTGACTTTATGATTGCGGCGATTGGCATACACCTTGCTGCGGTTGCATATTATTGGCGAGTAAAGAAACAAAATCTAGTATTACCAATGATAACGGGAAAAAAGTCTGCTGAGCAAGTTGAGGCTATTGATGCAATACCTCATTCAAAAATCATTCTTGCCTGTGTAGTTGCTGTTTGCTGTGTCGGTTTTGTTTATTGGTTGGTTGTGGTCAATGCGCCAGTCATTGAAGAGCTTTATTACTAATACCAAGTTGATTAAGTTCTTTCCCACTCAGCGAGAATTAAAAGGTTTAGAGGCAATGCATTGATTGTAGAGAATGGTTATTCCCTTCTCAAAATCAATAAAGCTGCGTATAAGCCTTTTAAACTCGCCCCTGGGAGCTCATTGATAAACTGATAACATCACAAAATTAATGAAAGATAGAATAACTATCTTTAACAAATTTTGTTTGTTCTAAGCTCATCAATGTAGCTCTGAGTAGGGAAGAAATTTAATCAAATTGGTATAATATAAAGAATGAACAACAATGCTAAGGCCAATTGATTTGTCACAAGTAATATAATGATAAAAACAAAAAAGCCTTTACTAGGAATGATCCAGTAAAGGCTTTTTTATAAGTATTATTATAATCAGTATGATTGATAATAATACCATTCGGACTAATTTATTTATTCTGCTTTAAAGTGATCATGACAACCACCACACGTTTTACCTACGCCCCCAATGGCCTTTTTAATAGCGCCTTCATCTTTAGATTTTGCAGCAGCCATTAGCTCTGAAGATGCCATGGTTAATTTATCAATATCTTTACTGAAGTGTTCAGGATCTTGCCAGATTTTAGCTAAAGCTTCTGTTTTAACATCAAACTTAGATGTATCTGTACGAGCATAATCAGCGATCATTAAAGATAATTGATTGATACGCGTAGCATTTTTTTCAGCTACTGCTGCATCTACAGGGATTTTTCCCTTAGCCATTGCGCCCAAAGTCCCCATGTTACTGCCAAGTAATTTAAAGATAGATTGGCGTAATTCAGTTGCATAGGCAGCATGTTTTTCAGAACTTGCTGGTTGAGCCATACTCGCAGTTGCAACAACTAAACTAGCAGATACGGTAATAGCTAAAATACTTTTTTTCAGAACACTCATCGAGTCTCTCTCTTAATAATTATTATTTGATGATTTTTACTTGCTTAGTGTAGCGTAAAACCACCCCACAAAAAGCAACAAGTTGTAACAAATTGATGGGTGGATTTATAAAACTTATAAACCGTTAACTATCTCTTTAACAAGGGGTGGACCTTGATAAATAAAGCCAGTGTATACTTGTACTAAACTTGCACCCGCTTGCAGTTTTTCATTTGCATCATCACTTGATGCAATACCACCGACACCAATAATTGGTAATTTATTGTCAAGCGCTTCGCTTAATAATTTGATTACCAAGGTACTTTTTTCTTTAACCGGTTGGCCACTCAAGCCGCCTTGTTCATCGCCAAACTCAAGACCTTCAACACCTTCACGAGATAGTGTAGTGTTGGTTGCAATAACACCGTCAATTTCATTATCAATTAATGATTTGGCAATAGATTTGACTTCATCTGCAGTTAAGTCTGGCGCAATTTTAACGGCAACAGGCACATACTTACCGTATTTTTCACTCAATACTTTTTGCTCAGATTTTAGTGCAACTAGCAGTTCATCTAATGCTTCGCCGTATTGCAATGAACGCAAGCCAGGAGTATTGGGTGACGAGATATTCACTGTAATATAAGTCGCAAAATCATAAACTTTGCGCATACAGTGAATGTAATCATCTTTTGCATTTTCTTCTGGGGTATCTTTATTTTTACCTATATTGATGCCAAGAACACCCTTAAAATTAGCCGATTGCACTTGTGATACTAAGTAATCAACACCTTTATTATTAAAGCCCATGCGATTAATTACCGCATTGGCTTTTGGTAACCTGAAGATACGAGGTTTATCATTACCTGCTTGTGGACGTGGTGTTACTGTACCGACTTCAACAAAACCAAAGCCCATCGCTGCAAAAGCATTGATACACTCACCATTTTTATCAAGACCAGCAGCCAGACCAACTGAATTAGGGAATTTAATGCCCATAACTGTGACTGGTTTGTCTTGTACCTGTTGCTTATAAAAAACATTAAGTGGAGACTTTCCTGTGCTTTTTAAGCCCTTAATAGTCAACTCATGGATGGTTTCAGCGTCAAACTGAAAAAGTAATTTACGAATGGCTGGATAAAACATAATGCCTCGGCTTATAAGTAGTAAAAATAAAAAATCCCCGCATGGCGAGGATTTTATCAGTTAAAGCTAGTATTACAATATGCTAACTCTGTTTGACCAAAATAAACTTATTTCATCGTTGTTTTGATGATTATTTTGCCGAAACTGGTTGGCAATTTAAGCTCAACAACATTAATTCCCGCAACGCTACAGAGAATTTTGCGAAATCATGAGATTGCCCAACTTTAAAGTCAGCTAATATGTGCTTCCAGCGTTCAAGTGGTTGCTCATTAGTATCAATCCACTCTGTTAATAACTGCTCTAAGTCTGCAAATTGTGCATCACATTGACAACGTAATACAACAGAGGTTAAAGAGCGCTGTTGCCAATCTAACTCTTCTCTAAATGAAGCACGAGCAAGTGCTTGCCAATGGTTTGCAACCGGTTGACGAGTAATTTGGTCTAGGAACCAATGTAACTCTAAGCGAGCACCAAGCTTGAAATACAAGCTTGCCGCTTGTTCAACAGTACACTTATTTTCATGGGTTATTTCGGCAATATCCATAGTCGAGAATAACGTACTTAACTGAGAAAGTCTGGTCGCAATAACGGCAGGTACACCCGCTTCAACTAAATCAGAAGCAACTCGCTCTAACGATTCAATCTCATCACCGATCATGAAGCTAGCTAATTGTTCAGACAATATTGCAAAAGTTGGTTGATACAAAGCAATAGATTCTGCAATTGAAATCGATTTATTACGATGACGTAAGAACCAACGAGTAACACGACGAACAGTTCGACGATACTGGAACAACATTTCTGTTTGAATAGCCGTTGAGATCTGGTTATCTAATACTTCGATTTGATTCCAAAACTCACCAAGCTCAAATACAGCGCTAGCAATAGTGTAACAGTTCGCTATTTCAGCAACACTTGCACCTGTTTCTTCTTGCATACGGTTAACAAAATTAAAGCCCATGTCGTTGCCGATTTTGTTAGCAAGTTTAGTCGCTATAATTTCTGCACGTAATGGATGCTGTTGCATTTCATCTTGGTATTTTTCACGTAGCTGTATAGGGAACGCTTCAATAAGTAAGTTGTTATGGTAGGCATTATCAGTGATTTCAACATGAACTAAATCATCTTTTAATACCATCTTACTGTAAGCAAGAAGTACTGAAAGTTCTGGACGTGTTAAACCTCTACCTTGAGATAATCTATCAGCAATCTCTTCATCATCAGGAATAAACTCTAAACCACGGTTTAACTTGCCTGCTCTTTCAAGTTCATGAATAAAGCGAACTTGTTCTTTTAACTGGTTCACGCCACGCATTGCTGTAATTGATAATGAATGAGTCTGACGATAACAATCTTCAATAACAATATCACCTACTTCATCAGTCATATCAGCAAGTAGTTTATTACGTTGTTTAATGGTTAAATCACCATTTTGTACCAAGGTATTTAGCAGTATTTTAATGTTTACTTCATTATCAGAACAATCAACACCACCGGCGTTATCAACAGCATCAGTATTAATACGGCCACCGTTAGCCGCATATTCAATACGGCCTAATTGAGTTAAACCTAAGTTGCCACCTTCACCAACCACTTTGGCTTGTAAATCAGCGCCGTTAATACGTAAGGTATCGTTAGCTCTATCGCCAACTTCTAAGTGTGTTTCTTTTGAGCCTTTAACATAAGTACCGATACCACCATTCCACAGTAAATCAACTTTCATCGATAGTAGCGCCTGCATCAAATCAGTAGGTGCCATACTCTGTTTTTGTGTACCAATCATTTTTTTGATTTCAGGGGTAAGCTTGATTGATTTCACATGGCGACTGAAAATTCCACCGCCTTTAGATATTAATTCTTTGTTGTAATCTTCCCATGTACAGCCTGGTAGATTAAATAAACGTTCACGCTCTACATAAGAACTTGCCGCTTCAGGGCTTGGGTCGATGAAAATATGCATATGGTTAAATGCAGCTTGTAAGCAAATATGCTTCGATAACAACATACCATTACCAAATACATCACCTGCCATATCACCGATAGCAATACAGGTAAAATCAGTTGTTTGGCAATCAACATCCATTTCTCTGAAATGACGTTTAACTGACTCCCATGCACCTTTTGCCGTAATCCCCATAGCTTTATGATCATAACCAACACTACCGCCTGAGGCAAAAGCATCACCTAACCAGAAGTTATATTCATCTGCAATAGCATTAGCAACATCAGAAAAGGTTGCGGTACCTTTATCAGCAGCAACAACTAAATAGGCATCGTCTTCATCTAAACGTACAACATCTTTTGGCGGTACAACTTCACCACCAACAATATTGTCGGTAATATCAAGTAAGGCGCGAATAAAGGTACGGTAACACTCTTTACCTGCTTCAAAGACTTCTTGGCGAGAGCCATTAGGCAATTGTTTACAAACAAAACCACCTTTAGCACCTACAGGAACAATTACGCTATTTTTAACTTGTTGCGCTTTAACTAAGCCCAGTACTTCAGTGCGGAAATCTTCACTTCTGTCTGACCAGCGTAAACCACCACGAGCCACTTTACCGCCACGTAAATGAACACCTTCAATTTGTGGTGAATAAACAAATATTTCAAATTTTGGTACTGGCTGAGGCATTTCACTGATAAGTTCAGGCAGTATTTTGAATGAAATGTAAGGTTTATCACCTTTAACAGGATCCGCTTGGAAATAGTTAGTACGGATGGTGGCATTAATCATTTCAACAAAACGTCGAATGATACGGTCATCGTCTAGGTTAGCTACATTATCGAGTGAACTTTCAATTTCAGTTAATACTTTGTTAATCGCTTTTTCTTTGGCTGTAACCGTTGATTTACTCTTGGGATCAAAGCGTAAGATAAATAACTTAATTAATAACTCAGCCATTTCTGGGTAACGAGAGAAAGTATTTTCAATATAACTTTGACTAAAACGACCACCGATTTGGCGCTCATACTTAGCAAAGGCGCGTAATATAGAAACCGCACGACCTTCAATGCCCGCACCAAGAATTAGACGGTTAAAGCCATCATCTTCTAAATCGCCATGCCAAACTTTGCCAAACGCGTCTTGGAAAAGGGTTCTAACTTTATAAACATCAAACTTTCCTTCACCCGTGAGGAGCATGGAAAAATCTAATACCCAGCTAGTTTCACCATCTGCGGTTCTAATTGCGTAAGGGCTTTCACCAATAACACGTAGACCAAAGTTCTCAAGCATAGGTAAAACATCACTTAAGTGAATAGGTTCACCTTTGTGAAATAACTTTAATCGTACAAAGCGACTATCAGACTTCTCTTCAAGTGGCTGATAAAAAAGCATTTCTAAATCATTTTCTTCAGTAATATTTTCTAATTTTTCAATATCAACAATCGCAGAGCCCGGTAAAACTTCATCTTTGTATGCTTGTGGGAACTTTACATATTTACGGCTAAGTGCTTTCGCTGCCGCTTCACCGCGGTTAGCACCCAAAGCGCTTACTAATTTATCGTCCCAGTTTCGGGCTGCTTCATTTAAATTCTTTTCAATTTCTTTCACGTCTATATCTACTTTAGTTGAGTTCACTCGAACAATATAATGGGTTCTGGCATGAACCGACTCAGAGAAGAAGGTGGTAAATTCAACATCTTCTTCACTCTCAAACACTTCCTGAAGTAATTTCTGCGTTTCCATGCGTAATTTAGTGTTATAACGCTCTCTGGGTACATATACCATGCAAGAATAAAAACGGTCAAACGCATCACGACGTACAAACAGTCCGCAATAATCACGTTCTTGCATTTGTAAGATACCCGTCACGTTATGCAGTAATTCTTTAACAGAAGACTGCAATATTTCATCTCTTGGATAGGTTTCTAAAATATTTATCAAGGTTTTGAAATTATGTGTACCTTTAGCAAAAGGAGATGCTTCACATACAGCCATAACTTTAGAGCTGATCAGCGGTAAATCTAACGCGCTATTGGTATAATAAGCAGAGCCGAATAAACCAATAAAGCGCTCTTCACCAATGACATTTCCTTTATCATCAAAACGTTTAACACCGATGTAATCAAGTTGTGCTGGGCGATGAACACGAGAATTGGAATTAGTTTTAGTTAAAATAAGGTGGTTTTGACCTAAAGCAACTTCCCGACCTGTCTCACTTAAACTAGACACTAATCGAGATTGTTCCCCTTGCGAGTTTTTCATTAAGCCGAGACTTGATTTAACATTTGCTTCTAGAGATATATCTCCTTTAACAGCGTTTACATCGTATGAACGGTAGCCCATTAAAGTAAAATTGTTTGCTGCAATCCAATTTAGGAAATTTAAAGTATCCTCTTTATGAGCCTTTGTTCCTGGATACTTAGCCTTCTTAACATCAAGAATAACTTTCTTTAAACATGAAAGCATTGGCTGCCAATCACTAACCGTTAAACGGATATCTTCAACAACAGACAATAACGTATCTTTTATAATTTTTAGTTCTTCTACATTAGATTGACGGTCAATCTCAATTAAAAAAATGGTTTCTTCAGAGCTTGCTTTTAATTGATTATCAACGATAGACGCTAACTCAGTTACTTCTAATTTTTTATCACGAACGATTTTTAACGGAGCATTTAACATTAAATGAGGCGATAAACCTAAGCGGTTTAAGGCAATACGAATGGAATCAACTAAAAATGGCATATCTTGGATAATCACTTCAATAATAGTATGGCTAGATTTCCAACCATTTTTACTTACTGAGGGATTAAATACATGAATAACAGGCGCGTCATCTTTATGTTCGTTAAGTGAGCTCCATAAGCTTAAAGCTGCACCATACATATCACTCTCGTTACGATGAGCGAGATCTAAGGATGACATATTACCATAAAGTAACTGGGCAAATTGCTCAACTAAGGGAGCGGTATTACCATCTACTTTTTGTTGGATGAGGGTTGCAACATTGTTAAGTATAACCGAGGGTGAACCGTTTACTAACGCCATGAATATTTCCTTTACCTTTTAAAAAGAAAGCTTGAAATAATTAATTGTTGTTTTGCTAAGACTCAATACTTCTGACATAAGCAGTCACAAATACACGCCTTATTATTTATTTTTTTATATATATAGCCATTGAATTAATGAATACAACACTTAGTAAGAGTTATTTCAATGCGTATTAATCTATCAGAATAGACTATGATGTGGATTTTATGAATAAATTTAAGCTATTGCGAGTGTTTTTTTGTATTTTAGTTAGTTAATTTTCAAGAGGTGGATCAGTAAATGAACCGTTTAATTTACAGTTAACTATGTTTATGCAGTTATGATAAATAGATACTGGTTAAACGGCTTTTTTATTGTTTATTTATGCATTATTTTCAAGTACTTTTTATTTAAATTAAGCACAAAAAAAAACACTTAATTATGCGATTAACGCTTTAATTAAGTGCTTCTAGTTCTTTGAGGTAATATTGTTAAAAATGAGTTCAAATAATTAACAATATAGTTACGTAACCGAATGATTAAATCGTTTACGTATTCTCTAGATTCATTTTTTATTCTGGCTTTTATCTGACCATAAGAATGCGGATAGTGCAGGTAAAATAATAATTGCAGCCAGCATATTAACCAAAAACATAAAGGTCAGTAATATGCCCATATCGACTTGGAACTTCAAGTCAGAGAAGAACCAAGTAGAAACACCAATTGCTAACGTAAGTCCCGTGATAAGTACCGCACTACCACGTTCTTTTAATGCTGCAAGGTATGCATCATGAACATTCAACCCTTCATTAAGTTTTGTACTCATAGTAGAAAGTATGTAGATGCCATAATCGACACCAATACCAACACCCAACGCGATAACAGGTAAGGTTGAAACTGTTAAACCTATATCAAGTGCAGTCATTAGCCACTGAGCCAACGTAGAAACGACATATAAAGGTACAACCACGACCATTGTCGCTCTGATGCTTCTAAAGCTGAGTAAACAAAGGCCAATCACAGCGCCATACACATAAAACATCATAGGTAATTGTGCTTCGGCTACGGCTTCATTCGTTGCCGCCATCACGCCAACAGGGCCTGATGCTAATTTAAATTGTACGTGCTCAGTACCTAATTCTTTAGCTGCAGCTTTAACTGCGTCAATTACAGTATTAATCGTATTTGCTTTATGGTCTTTTAGGAACAAGATCACCGGCATAACACTACAATCATTGTTTAACAAACCACTCGATGATGGTACCCGTGCAATTGACTGAACAAGTGTTTGTTGATTACGAGGAATAATACGCCATTTGGGATTACCTTCGTTGTATCCGGCATTAACGAGCTTAGATATAGAAGCTAAGCTAACGGCTGATTGTACACCCGCTACGTTTTCCATCTGCCATTGAAAGCGATCAATGGTAGACATTGTATCGTAGTATGTACAGGCGTTCGGCGTTGTCTCAATAATAACAGACATATAATCAACACTGATTGCATACCTGTCGGTAATTAAAAAAGTATCTTGGTTATAACGCGAAGATTCATGTAAGGCTGGGGCACCTGCATGTAATTCGCCAATTTTTAAATCTTGTCCTTTATAAAAACCAACAACAAATAAAATTGCAGTAAAAAAGAGTATTATTCTTGCAGGACCTTTAGTCGCAAAACTTGCCATAAATGACCAAACAGCGCTTTCTTCACTTAATTGCCCTACTTTTGCACTCACTTTTATTTTGGTAAATGACAGTAATACCGGTAATAAAATAAGGTTAGTTAAAATGATCATCGCCACACCAATTGATGCGGTAATCGCTAACTCTTTAATAATACCGATATCAATGGACAGTAGTGTTAAAAACCCTACTGTATCAGATACTAATGCTACACCACCGGGTATCAATAATGCGCGAAAACTTGCTTGAGCAGCTGACGCTGGGGTTAAACCAGCCGCCACTTTTTTAACAACTGAGTTAATCATTTGTACGCCATGGCTAACACCAATGGCAAAGACTAAGAAAGGAATCAATATAGACATAGGATCAAGGCCAAAACCAAGACTTGATAACATGCCCATCTGCCAAACCACTGCCACTAATGAACAAAGAATGGGTAAAATGGTTAAACGGATGGAATGACTAAAAATGTAAACCATCACAGCCGTAATAGCGATAGCGAGTGCAAAGAACAACACGACTCCCTTCGCACCTTCAGCGACGTCACCAACCATCTTAGCAAAGCCAATGATATGAACACTGATGTTTTCTTTTTCAAATTCTTGACGAATTTCTTGTTCTAATTTATCAGCAATCTCAAGGGTATCTAATTTTTCACCTGTATCAGGATTAAATTCTAATAAAGCCGCTTTTACCATGGCACAACTGTAATCGTCTGCGACAATACTACCGACGATACCCGCTTTTTCTATATTGCCTTTTACAACGCTAAGTCCTTGCGTAGAAGGTTGAAAGTCTGCTGGGATAACAGGGCCACCAGCAAAACCATCTTCAACAACCTCAACAAACCGAGTACTGGGTGAAAAGAGAGATTTTACTTGGATGCGATTAACACCTGGAATGAAAAATAGTTTATCGTGCACGCCTTTTAGTGCGTTGAAAAAGTCTGCATTGAAGATATCACCCGTACTATCACAGACAGAGATAAGGATATTGTTAGCGCCACCAAAGTTTGTCCTATGTTTTAAATAGGTTTTCATATAACTATGGTTTAACGGTATATTTTTAGTAAATGATGCATCGAGTTTAATTTGCGTTGCTTGAAAAAGAAAAAAAGCGCTGGTGATAACGAATAACATTAACACAAGGAGTTTATGGCGAAAAAGGCCTACTTCGATACGACTAGCCAGAGAAATTTTCATATTAATATATTCCGAACTTTATTATATTTTTAATGTGATACGTATTTAGGTAATTAAACGCTAATATTAGGGTAAATCTAGTACCTTAATACCAACATCAGATACTGCTATTAATTGGCCTTTGAACCAGACACCTGCGATCAAGGTTCTTCCATCGGCTTGCGTTCTTTTAATAAAACTTTCACCATCGTCATTGCTAGCAAGTAATACACCGTTGTTTCCTAAAATAAAAATACGATTATCATCTGCAATAACAATATCATTTAATAATGCGGTAGTATCCGTAGTCATTTCATCCCATTGCAGACTATTTTCAATGCTTCGAAATACATGCCCACGAAGACCAGAAACTAAAACAGTACCACTATCGGCTTTCGCTAAAGCAAAGAACGAGCCTTGGTAAAACCCTTCATATTGTTGCCAAGTGACACCAAAATCTTTACTTTTAGCTAATAAGCCTATTTCACCTAAAAGAAACAAGGTATCGCCATCTAGGACTACACCGTTAAAATGGGGAAGGATAAAAGAAATCTCATCAAGGTAAGCTTCTTCATCCTCTGATTTTAGATCATTAAGATATTCAATATCATCGGCTAATAAAAATTCTTGATGAAACTCACTGTTCCAAGTGCTCCCTCCATCATTACTACGAAAGACCTGTCCATAAGCACCAACAGCCAACCCTTGCTGAGGATTTTTGAAATATATATCTAAAAGCGGCTTTTGTAATGAAGGTAAATACTGCTGTATTTCCCAATGAAGTCCACCGTCTTTACTGTGTAATATTGTGGCATCATGACCAACAGCCCAGCCGAGTTTTTCATTTAAAAAATAGACACTTGTGAGTGTTGTTTGCACGGGGACATGGGCTTGTTGCCATTGTTCACCATCACTTGACAATAAAATATGCCCTTGCTGGCCAACCGCTACAAGTCGTTCTTTACCAATAGGAGAGATATCTAACAAAAGTGATTTACTGGCTAATGCCGACTGTGTCGCCGGTTTTGTAATCGTACTTGTTGATGCTTTGCTTTGTGCACAAACAGTAGACAGGGAAAAAAAATAAATAACTGCAAAAGCAACTAATAAACGCATAACACTACTCTTTTGATTTGCTAATGAAAAAATAAATGAAACTGAGATAAATGAAACTGAAATAAAGTATTCGATAAATTGAACGTTAAAAAAAACGGCTAACAATTGTCAGCCGTTTCCGTATTACTGATTATCTACGACCTTCACGTCTTAATGCTGCGGGAGTAAAGTCTCGCTCATTAAGTTTCTTAGAGAAATCATACATTTTCGACTCATTATCTAAGCCAATGGCTATATAACGACGAGATTGCAGGTCATGATATACATCAAGTGTGGACCAAAGGGTCGGTACTTCATAATAATTGATTGAGTGTGCTTGAGCTACACGATAAAGCTCATCACGATTATCATAAATATCGGTAACCGCAACTTGCCAACTATCTTCATCAATATAAAAGACACGTTTCTTGTATATATGACGCGTATTTTCTTTAAGGTTAGCTTCTACCACCCAAACGCGATGTTTTTCATAACGCACTAGATCTGGATTAATGTGGCCTGCTTGTATAATTTCATCATAAGTGACCTTATCACTATGAAGACGATAATCATTATAAGGGATCAGTAATTCTTGTTTACCCTTTAACGTCCAGTTATAACGATTTGGCGCGCCATTATACATATCAAAATCATCTGTGGTTCTTAGGCCATCTGACGCTGTGCCTGGTGCATCATAAGCAACATTAGGCGCAGCACGAACACGACGCTGACCAGTATTATAAGTCCATGCTCTTCTTGGTGTTTTAATTTGATCCATCGTTTCATGGACTAATAACGCAGTACCAGCTAAACGAGCAGGCTCAGTTAATTTCTGCTTAAATTTAAACAAAATATTACTTTTTTCTAGCTCTTCTGGTTTGGCACCTTTAATACTGTATGGTAATAATAATGACTCCGCTAAACCAACATAAGTAAAGCTACCAGAAGCGGTAGGAGCTGCTTGACCCGCATGACGTGTAAGAGCTTCACCACGATAACGTAACGTATGATTCCAAATTGCTTCTAGGCCATTCGCTGGAACAGGAAAAGGAATACCAACAGCAGCTTGGATAATACCGTTACCTTCTTTAATTAATTCTGAGCGAGTAGCATTATCTTTAACAGCCTGATAAACGTGCTCTGGATAAGAGGCACTACGATGTGTTTGGTAAACATTCATCTTATAGGTATCAGGATAGGTTTCAAATAACTTGATTTGACCTGGGGTTAATAACGCTTTGTGATCTGCAATATTACTTGCAGTAATAGTAAATTTTATTTTGTCATTTGGATACGGATCCAAATGATGGTCACCAACAGTATAGCCAGCAGGTGGCTTAGTAATGCCGCCTGTCCATTCAGGGATTGAACCATCTTTATTGCCTGCACGTACAGCACCTAAAGGGGTTAGTTCTGACGACAACTTTGCCGCTTGCTCAGCAGGTATTTTAGCTAAAGCACCCGTTGATAAGACCATGGAGATGGTCAATGATAATAATGTGACTTTATTCATGTTAATTCTCATGATTTATGCCTTAATTAAATTGAATAACTTACGCTGAAAGATACATAATCGCGATCTTCCATTCTATTTGTAGTACCAACACCGCCAAAGAAACTGTTATAGTTTAAATCCGCCGTCCATTTACTCAGATAATCAAATTTCAATCCTAAAGACATTGACTTTCGATCTTCAATAAACATAAACAATGGATCTGGTGTGATACCTTTCACATCATGTGAGAAAATGATACGTGGTGCTATATTGATACCGGCAAAAACATTGTTGTAATCCATTTTAACTACGGCTTTATAGCCCCAAGCAAATTCAGTTGGGAATGGGTTAGTTTCAACACCGCCTTGTAATACATGCATAAGACCGCTGGTGCTGGCACTACGGTCGGTACCTGGACCGTTTAAGCGTAATTCGCTTTGATCAGGCATATCATTGATATTGATACCACCAATTTCAATCAAACCAACAAACTGGCTTGCACCTAAAGTAGGCCCAAACAAATGAGTTAAGGTCGCTTGTGCTTGCACGGTATCTGATAAAATATAGCCGTTAGCTGTTTGACCTGGCTGGTATGGCGTGCCATCAGCTTGAACCATTTGAGAAACACCATCTAAAGCTTCATAAGCTGGGTTACCCGTATTAGCAAGTTGTTGTGGTACTGCAGCAAAAAGCAGCTCAACATCATCAATTTGTAACGGTTCATCTTGACGATAGCTCACTTCACCAGCAAAGGCTGTTGTGCCAATAGTGGTGTTAAAACTCATCGCATACATTTTGATGTCTTCTACATAATCCAGCTCTACACGAGAGAAACTTTGTAAATCTGAATAGTTATCTTCCGTTATTTCATTCGCTGTAAGGTAACCTACATCTGTACCAATTGATTCAGCACCAAAATCCGCCGTTATACCAGAGAAAATTGGACGTCGACTATGGTAATTAACATGGTAGAAGCTAAATTCAGTATCGTTTAGTTCAGGAACAAACCACGATAAACGTAGGCCGTATTGGCCACCATCATCTGGCTCATTTTCAGCTTTCGTGCCTGGCGCTCTTAAAGTAACATTACCGGCATAAGCTGCATACATTCCACCAGTTTGCGCTTGAGCTTTAGCTATAGTTTCAGGGTCACCCGTAGCTAATGCTGCTCGCATTACATCACCAACACCATTTAAACCAGCAATTAAGTAGTCTAAATTCATATCAGGATTACCGCCAAAACCAAGCTGAACGTTATTATATTGTCCACCATCACCAGCAAAATCATTGGTAGAGAAGTAACTACCTGGTGGTGGTAAAATGGTTTTTTCCCAACGGTATTGGTAAAAAGCCTCAATATTAATGTTCTCTGTTATACCTAGAGATCCCCATAAGGCACCAAAAGGAATAAACGCTTCTTTGATTTCAGCGCCAGGAGCACGTAAGCGAGCGACATCAACTGGATTTATTTCACTAATACCATGAGAGATCAGAGTGCTTTCACCCCAACTGATGACTTGATCACCAAGACGTACTGAGAAAGGCATTTCCCCTATTTCAAAATCACCATAAATATAGGCATCAAGTAAACGTACATCTTGACAGACCTGCTCTTTGGCTTCGCTATCTCGACAAGGGTCAAAAACATTACCAGTAATAGAGTTAGATGAGGCTCTATCTTCATCCATCATGGCGTAATCATAAAAGTACATACCACGAACAAAAACGCCCACATTTTGATAACGAATATCTAACTCATGCACACCTTTAAATATTTTAGAAAAACTTTCACCGGCATTATAATTGAGGTTACCGTTATCACCATTGGTGGAGTACCCTCCCTTACCTTGTGCCCAGATATCTTCTTTAGGAGTCGCAGGAGAAAAAATATTGTAATTACTAAAATCAAAACCACTATTGGCATTGTTTGATTTACCAACATTATCATTCCAGTTTCGATCTTCTGTTCTCCAGCTAGAGCCGATACTAAAGGTTGAATCAAAACTGATTTCTACATCCCCTAGATCCCATCTTGCTGCTTGAGCAGTATTTACAACTGAAGTTAATACTGACATTGAAAGCGCGGCAGCTATACCTATAACTAAAGGTTTTTTGGCAAAGCCATGTTGAGGCTTGTGTTTCATCTGTTCTCTCCCCTGTTCAAAACATGATACTAAAAGATAAAATATCAGCGAAAGTTCATCTTTATAAATGTAATCAAAAGTTAGTTTTTGTTTTATTGTTTATCTAACGGCAATAATAATTACATCATTTGACTTAGGTAGCAAGGGTAAAGGTAAGAGTTAAACCGCTATATTATAACGACTTGCATTAAAACAACTAAGCGTTTAAATACCACGTTTAAAACTAGCGTTTTAAAATGAAAGAATACAATTCCGACTTTGTTTTCTAAGTTCATGAAATACCGCTTATTTGTTAAAAGTTTTAGCAAAAAGACATGAATGAAATGGT
>Ga0209396_1002039_pt1 | contig 21684 bp, 18 predicted proteins | sample GOMGulsemesocosm_6_FD_184638 | JGI IMG/M metagenome (GOLD analysis project Ga0209396, IMG submission 184638) | Methane-oxidizing microbial communities from mesocosms in the Gulf of Mexico - GOM8C Gulf of Mexico (SPAdes) (version 2) | ecosystem: Environmental > Aquatic > Marine > Cold seeps...
AAGTTTTAGTAAGACAGCGAACTGCCTCCCCTTCGTTGAAAGGGACGCAAATTCTACTCATGTCAGCATTAATAGTCAACCTATGCGGTATGTTTTTTAACCATATCAGCAGAGTATTTTATTTGCGCCCTTGGAATTATCCATTAGGACCTATATTAGGACCTATATCGCCCTCCTCTCTATGGCACACAACAGCCGCATCACGCCACTTAAAGAGCGTGTCGCAACTGCCTGCCAGCGAAAACATAATAATAGGAAAATTTGCGAAATAGCGGAGCTTACTTGAGAAGACAAGCGCCCTTGGTAAGTTACATACTACTTAATACTGCTCTTTTGAGCCTGTTTTTGACACTGCATTGTTGAGCATAGTCGTTTGTGACAGCCTACTAACGCTCAACTGCGCTCAGCGAGTCAACAAACTTACTATAGTCAAATGCATTTCCCGGATCTTGCTTCTGCTTAACACTTATCCCGCCACAATTGAAGGTGCGCGTATCAATATCAGAATGCCGAAAAACTCTTTTTTTACTGATCCCCGGATACTTTGCTATCAACCGCCTAACCAGCGCCTGCGCTGCCCGCCACTGCAAAGGCGTGAGCCTTTCTTTGCCATCGCCCTTATTAACTAACTCAATCCCAATAGATCGGTTATTCCAACCTAGCGCATGATTCGCAACCCGGTTTTCTGCAATACCTTGTAAAACCAGCCCCTGCCTATCCACAACATAGTGAATACCTAGCACTTTATGCCCCTCAAAAAACTGCAGCCAACGTTGCGCATCACCTGGTGCGCCTGAGTAAACAACCCGCCCACGCTTACAAAAAGGCCCTCCAATTGAATGCAACACTACAGCATCAACCAACGCCAGCCGTTTTTTGGAGTTCTCAGTGGTTCTCGCCTCTACAGATAACACCTGAAGCGCGCAGCAAATTAAAACCATAACTCTAAACATAGCAACACCTACTACTTTCTCTCTTTTGTACCGGCATACTCACACCGAAAAAGAGAGAACATTAAAGCAAAGAAATTATAATCAAGACACCATGAAACACACATTAATTAACGGCAAAGAAGGGACAAAATTCGAGAGATCAAGCAAGAGCGATACCAAATAACCGCTATAATAAAACAACAGAGCAAATGAACCACCAACACATGAGGCAAGGTTTCACATCAAAACCATAGCTCAGGTTAGATCTTTTGATATAAGCACCCATAAAAACAGAAACCAAAAGCTGTTTCAGCAGATTTCACAGGTGCTTGCCAACCTAACAGACGCTTGCTAACGCATCGCCCGATATTTTTTGATAAGGGTGATTATTTCATGGTCACTAGTAGAAGATGATAAAGAGTCATCCATTGAAGTGCGTTGAGGTAATTTAATGCCTAACTTGAACCGAAGAATGTTCCCTACTTGCTCATCGTTATCTGGGTCGACATCTTGTCCTGCGTAAATACAGATGCGCTGACGAACAAAGGATTTATTACTCATTGAATCAAAATTCCTAATTTTACAGTTGGTTTCAGTACGATTATTTTTAATCGCAATCAAAAATGCGCACTATTTTATATGAATAGTCGGGTAAATAGTAATCTATCGAGCAATTATTTTAATATATTTTAAAAACGGCCCGTAAAAATTTCAATTTCAGCTTTGATTTTTTTAAATTTTTCCCATGTAATCATACTAATAGCACATATTACTATGATTTTATATATACCCTGAATCATAGCCGTTAATGATTTATTCTCTGTGATTATCTTATGGCTGGCTTATATTGAATCTCGTTTACTGTTGTCAGAGCTTGTTTTATTTTTTTTGCAGACCAGAAATACTACCCACTCATCAAAGCGACTTTTCCTTGCCCTTAATGAGCATTAAGGCTCAAGTTACCCATAACGATTTACCACAATTACCGCTCTATAGGTTATTACAACAATGAGCGGTTATGTTTAACTAGTCGCCGCCACGCTTCTATCACTCCCGCTGTGGAACTCCCTTGAGTAACGTAATTAGCCCGTAATTTGTTCTCAGCATGTCCATTTTGAGGAGTAAAACTAATGCCCGCCCGCTCAATAGCAGGTATATCTCCAGAAGTATCACCAATAAAGGCCACATTCGCTAGTGCTACCTGCATATGTGCGCAAAACCATTCTACCCCAGAGCCTTTATTCGCATCAGGCCAAATAGCACTGATGGATATATCGGTCCCGTGCAACTCATACATGGGAAAATGCTGTTTAATATACTCACTAAAAACACCCCCTAGATACTTCATCCTATCAATATCGGCACAGACAAAGCCAGCATCTATCTGCTTACTTGATTCCGGTGCAATTTCTGGAAACTCCTGCTGTAACTTTTGGATGTATGCTTTTACCTGGGCACTAATATCAAGTGCATTTTCAGGCAGTGCTGGATTCCAGCTAATCTGCTGGTTAGATAAATTCAACATACCTGCACCTGATTCAAACAATACCGGCACTTGTACATTTAGCCACTGCCCTACAGCCTCTGTATAAGGCGCTGGCCTGCCGGTACATATACTGAGTTTGGGGACACTATCATCGACAAAAGAGAGGTCAGATAATTCACGCAGCTCTGATATTAGTGACCAATCTGGGCAAGAAAACGGGTCGGTCACACAACCATCTAAATCAACAATAAAATATTTAATCCTTTGACCCATTTGATGCTCTCCTGCTAGATATAAAATTTTAAGTATAAAGATATCTTGCTGGTTTTCTATCTCGTTTTCATTCCGTAGCATGGCAGTAGCGAGAGCAATTCAATCGTTCAAGATGGACACTACTAGATATGGACGCTTAGTTATTCCAAACGACCATATCTAGTGGTCTTCAGATTGGATGAGTGGGACGTTCGCAGTAGGTAACTGTTTCTGGATGAAAGTTATCTATGCTTACATTAGTTAAATTGAGCATTATTTTTATAGCCTTAACATAGCCATTGAATAATTTAGACTCCAACATCAGCGCATTATAACTAGCTATCCATTTATTAGAAATTAGCCGACTTATGGATTATTATAACGGTGATAATAACCTTTCAAACCCATCAGGCTAGAGTTTAAAAAGACAGCAAGCGAGTGCAACCAAGGCAATAGGCTGCTAATCGATCTGTCTAACAATTGATCAGAATGTTTGTATTGATGTATGCATGCCCTGCGATGGCACTTGGTTAAGTATGAATAAAAACAATGCTAATTAGCTAATAGATCAACACTCAGCTTAGACGACACATTCGGCAAGAAATTGCAGAGAACACCTTTGCCTAACAAAGCCGGTTGGGAGCTATTTTAAAGAAACACCAGAACATTGCGATTGGATAAACAACAGCTAAAATCTGTGATGACTCAATATAGAACTCTGATTATGCTTTATTAGAGCTCTATCTCCTTTTACTCAATCGCCACCTTTATGCCTCAATTTACATACTAGTGCGAGTGAACATCCTGTATTTTTTTGGATTCACCTGCGCGCTTTTCAGCGATACTTTGTTTTAAAATTTGCCATGCAGATGAAAGAAACAATACTGCCAGAAACAAAGCGACCAACAAGTCAGGCCAAGGTGTATCTGTTCCCCAGACACCAAATGCTGCTATGACGACAACCACATTACCAATGGCATCGTTGCGGCTACAAAGCCAGACTGAACGCACATTTGCATCACCATCTTTGTACTCTCGTAATAAATATACGCAGATAAGATTTGCTGCACAGGCCGCAATAGCAACAGTTCCCATCGTTAAAGCTTCTGGAGAATTAAGTACAAATATTCTATAAACCGTGGAGCCAAATACCCAAAGTGCCATTAATAGCAGGCTGATGCCTTTTAGTATTGCAACATTAGAGCGTATTGCTATCGCCTTACCTATCACCCATAAACTCAATGCGTAAGTTAAGGTATCCGCTAAAAAGTCGAGTGCATCTGCCTGTAGTGCCTGTGATTGAGCACCTATTCCGGCACTCATTTCCACGATAAACATCAGTGCATTAATAGTAATTATCCAATACAGAACCTGTTTGTACTTTTGACTTAAACCCTCAAAGCTATGCTTTGAATCGCAGCAACCGGCCATATGACTCTCCTAAATTATTATCAAAAACTTATCAGCGCAGCACATTATAAATGTGCCTACTAAGCCGTAATTTCTTTGAGCTACGCTGTGAATAAACCTATAATAAAAGCTCTAGTTACTAGAGCTTCAAGCTTTTTTTACATATATTGGATAACCATGGCAATTTACAGCATAGGAAAACTCTCAAAGCTGACGCAATGCAAGATACCGACGATTCGTTATTACGAAGATATCGGTTTAATCCCTCTTGCATCACGTAGTGCTGGTAACCAACGTCGCTACAATCTAAATCATTTGCAACGCCTGCAATTCATCCGCCACAGCCGAGCGTTAGGCTTTAATCTCAATGAAATACGACAGTTAATTCACCTGCAAACTTGCGCTAAGCACTCTCCGCATGAGGCACATCATGTTGCTCAACAACACCTTTTGGATGTGAAAATTAAAATAAAGAAGCTGCAGGCATTGGAGCAAGAGCTCGTCACCATCGTAAGCAGCTGTAAAGACGGCGATTCCGTTCACTGCCAAGTGCTGGAAACACTGAATGAAAGAGATATTTAGCTAATGCACATAAAAATGCGTTAACTTAAAAGCTAAAGTCCCGAATATTTTTCATGCTAGATTCAATTTATATAATCTATAATAACGTTACCACCTTGGGCTTTGAGGTAATAACGCTCAATATGTCAATGTCGCAATAAGTGCTTAGCCAGTCATAGATTCTAGCTGCTGCGCTTATAGCTGGAAGGAGAATGTAATGGACATCACATCTACAGGGCTCAATAGCAGCCTTACGAACAGCATCGCATCGAACTCCACACAAATGGCCAGTGGCAAACAAGTAAACACTGCTGCAGACTCTCCTGCAGCTATTGCATTACTTGCGCAATTTACTAGCCAAATTAGTGGCAACTCTGCAGCGCAACGTAATATCCTCGATGGCACATCCGCATTACAAGTCGCTCAAGGTGGCTTGTCTAAAATCACCGATAGTTTACAACAGTTAAGAGAACTCGGTTTACAAAGTGCAAATGGCACACTTAACGCGGGTGATAAAGCGAGCATCCAGAAGCAAGCTGATGAATTATTAGCAGGTATCTCTGACACATTGCAAAATAATCATTTTAATGACCAGTCACTGATTAATAATGATGCAGGTTTAACTTTGCAGACCGGTGCCAATAATGACGCGCAGCAGGTCATACCAAGCTTTGATTTATCCAGCGAATTTAACACTGCCGGTTTATTCGATATTGATTTCACAACGGATAGTTTAAGTAACACTTTAGAGAGTATAGATACAGCCATTAATTTGACAGATACTGCCAATGCGACTTTTGGCGCAGCGCAAAATCGTTTAGATAGCACAAGCGCTAGCTTGAGTAGCTCTACCATTAATCAAGCGACTGCTCGTTCACAAATAGAAGATACTGACTACGCAGCCGCTATTTCTGAACAAACTAAATTGCTTCTACAACGTGAAGTAGAAATCGCTTTATTGGGGCAAGCAAACGCACAAAGAGGCCAAGTATTACAACTTTTAAAGCCATCTTGATACAAGTAATTATCGAACAACTGTGCGTTCATAGCCTGTAAATGTCTTTATGTCATCGCCAAAAATCCTGCAACTGAGCAGTCAACCTAAAAAGCCGATGACATATAATCTAATTTTTCTCCTGCACACTAACGCTCATAAATATCTCAGTGGCACTCAACTCTAGCCTAGCGTCTATACTCTAAATACATATCTATCTGAGAATAATTCCTATTTCTATAGTTATATTCAACACTCTCCTAATGCTGTACTACACTATTTTTTCATCAAACAACTTTTTGAGTATAAGGGCGCCCAATACTGGCTCTGTATAAGGCAGTTTAGAGCCTTAGTTTCTCTGGAAGCGTTCATGATTGCAAAGTGATTTTTCTTTACCAATATCTAAATATCATTTAAATTTTTAGGTATCACTCTGCTGTTTTGGCATCATTTAACCACTGAATAGCGAATTCATATTATGACAATTAAACTCAAGCTCATCCTCATTTTTTCCATTACCCTCGCAATGACATTAGTTGCAACTTTGACCAGCAACCATGCCACCAAACTTAACTCCGATCAGCTGGATATTGGTAAAAACCGATATTTATCCTACGTCATAGCAAAAGAGTTCAGTAAAACATCTGCTGACCTGACAAAACTATCAAGAACCTATGTCGCTACAGGAGAACAACAGTACTGGGATAGTTATTGGGACATTGTAAAGTGGCGTAACGGTGAGCTTGCACGACCAGATTATGTCAACGCAGAGCTCGCACGAGGGGAAAACAAGAAGCAAAGCGATATTATGAAAGAGCTTCATTTCTCTGACAAAGAATTTGCTTTACTTGCCAGGGCTGGGCAACTATCTAATGATTTAATCGCCACAGAGACACAAGCAATGGAGACTATTCGAGACAATAAAATAATCAAGGGCCCTTTTTCTCCAAACCCAACTGAAAGTCATCAACTGTTTGCGTTGCGCATTCTCTTTGATCAAAACTACCATGGGGAAGTCAGAAAAATAATGTCCCCAGTCAATGACTTCATCACTGAACTCGATACCCGCACAGCCGCTAATTTATCAGCCATTACTAACCGTGTGGCTTTTTGGCTTAACCTTTCATTTGTGTTTCAATCAATCACAGTATTGCTTATCTGTACGGCGATAGTACTGGCTATCAAACAGATTTTTAATCCACTGATGCGTATTGTCCATTCAATGCAAGATATCAGTAAAGGAGAGGCAGACCTAAATAGCCGTATCCCAGTAGAAGGAAAAAACGAGCTCTCTCTCCTCGCTTCCTCTTTTAATACATTTGTCTCCAATATTCAAAATTTAGTACAAGAAGTCGGTTCTTCTGTCGAGTCAATTACTGATGCTTCTCAGCAATTGAATGGCACCGCTGAGAAAACCGACAAAGCCATTGGCACCCAACAAACAGCCATTCTTCAAGTATCTAGTGCGACCGAAGAGATGGTAACCACCGTACAACATATTGCTAAAAACGCCAACCAAGCAGCGCTAGCCGCCCTTGAATCAGATTCCCTGGCAATCAAAGGCCAAGAGCAAGGAAATCATGCTATAGCAAGCATCAAGCAATTATCAGAGGAGATTTCAGCCGCATCGAATGTCATCCAAGACGTGGGCCAGAGCAGTGATACGATCACCACCGTTTTAGACGTTATTCGCGGTATTGCAGAACAAACTAATTTGTTAGCGCTCAATGCAGCGATAGAAGCGGCCCGAGCAGGAGAGCAAGGTCGCGGTTTCTCAGTGGTCGCAGACGAAGTCAGAATTTTAGCGCAACGCACACAAAGTGCCACACAAGAAATTCAGACTATGATCAGCACGCTGCAAGAAAACTCTACCATTGCTGTCAATGTCATGAGCCGCTCACAACAAATGGTTAATCGATGTGTAGAGGACTCTTCAACAGCTGTTGAATCTCTCACTGAGATTCGAAAATCAATCGACGCTATTAGTCAAATGAACACGCTAATAGCTACAGCCAGTGACCAACAGAGCCAATCTGTTGAAGAGATAAACCTAAATATCTTAGAAATTCAAGGGCGGGTTGAGCAAACAGCCAGCGGCTCAGAAGAAATTGCTTTCAGTAGTGATTCACTCGCTCGATTGTCGGGTCAACTCTCTTCGACTATTGGATCATTTCAACTGCAAAAAAGCTCGTAGAAAAAACGCAAGAAGAACGCTTTTAACGATAAATACAATACTCATGCTTTCTTAGCACTGCTAATTGTTTACGCCTTCAATGTCTCTATAAAGAGACATTGAAGGCGTACATGCAGATACTAGTTTCAGGCATGACCATAAGAGAAAGCAAGATTAAGTAAACTCTTAGTTTGTGGTACTAAACTACAATGTGCAAACGATACCTTAGTCACCAATACTGGCTGCTAAAACAAGCCGATAGTCGTGAGAAAAACAAGCGGCTGACCCTACAGATTATTCAGCGTTCTTCACTAAGAGTTTTCGATAGTAAACAACTCGCTTGTCATTTCTACTTCAATCAAGAAAAACCTTGTGCACTTAAGCCAACCTAAACTGATTGGTTGTTACCTAAGTGATTTCAAACCATCAATCACATACAAAGTACTAGTATCGATCATTTCTTTATTAGCATCTAAATATTTTTGCTCCAGCTTACCTTTAGCACTCCAAGTCGCAAAATCATCATCGTTTAACACGCCAATGGTTGAAGCATCAATCAGCCAGATACCTTCTAATTTGTCATGTTTGTAGCTAATGCGTTTATTCAAATCAGCCAGTAGTGACTTTTTTACCGCTTGAATATTAAATGGCTCTAGCACTTCCCAGCCATGGTTAAATATTGCTTGCTCTACTGTTTCGCCATTAATCGTCAAACCTAACTGCGGGTCTTGCTTTAGCCCATCAGCCATAGGTAGAGTTTCAAGGTTGGTGGCATTACTTAAATCAATACGGTACAAACGCTTCATCGCATTTTCATTATCGCGAATAAAAGCACCATCACGTTCAATCACCACAAACTCGGTATTTGAAAGTGCTGCGATGCCTGAATTAGAGTTTTGTGCCTTTTCTTGTTGGTATAAATATTGACCGAGTTTTCCCGTTTCAAGATCAACCGTCACTAACCTAACCAGGTTGAGCTTCTTAACGCTGTTATTAGGGTTATACATAGTTGACTGCATTGTCCCGATCAAAGTACGCTCATCTGGCGTTATCGCCAAACCTTCCATACCTCGGTTTGGCCGACGATTAGCAAATTCAGCCGGTAAATTAAACTGGGCGCGCGCATCATCGCTAAACGCATTGATCCGAGCAATTTCTACCCCATTTTCATCGAAGTGAACAATATGCGGACCGTATTCATCACTGACCCAAAAAGAACCGTCAGATACTGCGGCCAATCCTTCACCATCTAAACCGAAGTTATCACGTTTTATAGGATTGGCGTTTTTATCAAAGGCTTTTGTCGAATCGACTACAATAGGTGTACCATCAATGTTAAAAGGTATTTCGCCTGTGCCACCCATATCCGCATTATTAGGTAAACCGGTGATTTTCTGGCCATCTGGACGTTTAAGTAGAATTTCTTTCACCAGCACCACAGTACCTTGCTCAGTGACTTTAAATAAACCAATTCGCGGAGTGTAGTCAGGGGTAGGAAAAATTTTACCTTTACCAAAAGCCTTACTTTTATAAGAAGCATTCGGACCGCGATCAGTCAATGCATAGAAATGATTTTCCTTACTCGGGTGCGCTGTCATATCAGAGCCGTACCCTCCGTTGCGAATTTCTAACATACTGCCAGCTTTCGCTCCGTTATCTATATCATCACGCAGCACCGTGAAAGGCAGCGCTACACCACCAATTTTTTCGACATCTGCGTACAACATAGGTGCATGCATCATTGCATTTAACGTTATAAGTGATAATAAGGTTTTCATTGACATCTTAACTTCCATCTACAGTGAGTTTGGCAACGAATGTAGAATATTTGTGTGACAGTCAGGTGACTGTTCTATTGAAATTTCTGTCAGCGGGTACTAGAGCCATACAAATAAATCCTAATTTTTATCGTAGGCTTAATGACAGTTAACAGGACAGTTCGATCTCATTAGCGATTTTTGTCGGCCAACCAGCCCACCTATAAGCAATTCCCTCTATCTCGAATCTCTCTATTTATAGGGTGTGCTTTGGATTTATTCGCATGTGCCATAATGATGGACACTTGCTTTTTTCCCCTTATTTCTTATATTGAATACAGACATTCGAAAAAGGCATTAGCGATGAAAGACAACATTAAGGTAATACTGCTCTGTTTATTCTTGTCTAGTGTGTATATGTCACAGGCGAATGCTCAAGAAATAAAAATCGCCGCGATGCACTGGCCACCTTGGGTCATTATTGATCAAGATAGAAACGTATCCGGTGTGGTTATTGATATCGCTCAAGAGCTAGCTGATTTGTTAGCACTTGAATTAGTGATCTTACCCTGCTCACGTGTTCGCTGCCTCAGGTTAATGAAAGAAGGGAAATCAGACCTGATGGGCACTTTGCTAAGACGCCCTGAACGCGAACTGTTTCTGCATTATTTAGAACCGGAATATAAAACCAGTGACAAACTCATTTACCTAAATCAAGACAGTCCAATTAAAATTAACCAGTACCAAGACCTCTACACCTTAAATTCTATCGCTGTTGTAGAGGGTACTAAATACGCACCCAGGTTCGATGATGACCAGAAATTACCGCGCTACAGTGCTACACAAGAACTTCAACAGCTGATGTTACTAAATAATAACCGCGTTCAAGCCTTCATTATGGATGAAGCTGTCGCCGATTATTTAATCGCAAAGAACAATCTAAACGGTAAATTTATAAAAGCTTACCGTTTTGGCAATAACAAAAAGAAATCCTATATCACCCTCTCAAGAAAATCGGTTTTTGCGACACAAAAAGAGCAATTTGATGAAGCCATGCAGAAAATCATTTCTTCAGGAGCTACGCTAAAGTACTTAACAAAATATACTCAATAGCACTCAACAACGGAGATACTTGGCAGCTGCTTTTCACTTTTTTACAAACACATTGAATTTAAACCTATAGGCTAGCGAATAGTAACCATAGACTGCCCATCGTTATGCTAAGGAAGCAGCGAACTATCCTGTACGCCCCGAAGGGTGCTTGCGTTTAAAAGAAAGCTAAGCGCTCAACAGAGATGAAATCTTGTTTCATCAGGTTTAAGAGATGAAATCTTGTTTCATCTAGTTCCTTTGTCAATACGCTTATAAAGGACTAGCCATTCACGTCCATTCTTCCGCGGATTTAACCGCTTAGTTATCAACAGGGGAAATCAGGGACTTATTCGCTACTTCCCAAGGAGCTTAAAATGTTGAATTCTATAAAAAACAAAAAAATAGCCGTGCTCATTGATTCAGATAACACCCCTCACTCTAAATTACCGATGATTATTCAAGAACTTTCAAGCTTTGGACAAATTGTTATTAAGCGAGCCTACGGTGATTTTTCCAGCGAAAATTTAAAAAATTGGAAAACACCGTTAAATGAGCTGGCCATTCAACCTAGACAGCAGTTTGCCTATACCACAGGTAAAAATTCTACCGATTCTTTAATGATTATAGATGCAATGGATCTTCTTTATCGGGACCGATTTGATGCTTTTGCACTCGTATCCAGTGATAGTGATTTTACCAGCTTAGCCTCTAGATTAAGAGAGTCAGAAATCCAGGTAATCGGTGTCGGGCAAAACAAAACGCCCCTCTCTTTTAGAAACGCCTGCGACAATTTTGTCGCGATTGAAAACTTAGAAACAGATGAGGAAACATTGGCCGGTGATTTACACTCAATTAGTGATGGGCATGACAAAGAAGCCGATGAAATCGATAAAGATTTGTGGAGAATAATGCACAACGCCTGGCAAAATTATCGAGATGAAAACGGCTGGGCGAAATTAGGAGAAGTTGGCGCATACATTAAACGCGTTCAACCGGATTTTGATACCAGAAATTATAAGCTAACCAAACTATCAGATTTTTTTGAGCTATTCCCCAATCGATATGAAACAAGGACAGAAAAGCATACCGGATTGGAGTTTAGATTGATTTTAAAGTCGAATGCAAAATAATTTTTCAGGGGGGCTTTCGCCTTCAAAATTGTTCTATTCATTTGTCAATTAGCGCTAGGAGAGACGACCAAACTTTGCAAATTATAAGTTTTTAATATTGCAAGCCACTCTAGACGTAAGTAGCGAGAATCGAGTATCGGTTTTAATTTCTCAAAAACAGGCTTTAGCTGCGGCTGATATAACGCGGCAACCCTAAGCAACAAAACTACATCGGTACGTCCTTTTAATACCCTCTTGGTTAACTAAGTTATCGATACCTGGATATTTATGCCCCAACAGGCCGCTAAAATGCATGCCCTTTTAAAGATTCAGGTCCTTGATAAGCAACACTTTGACTCTTTAAAGAAATAACATCATTTCGGCTTAATAACAGCTCACGACGCCACAAATAATCTCCTTTAAACCATAGCGGGCTCACAAAATCGACCACTCCCGCCTGTTGTTGTGCCAACCTCTGATTAAACCTTTTTATAGGAAGGTAGCGCGTGACAAATAGATATTCGCCATTATATTGCTGAGATAGGAACCTGGCTAAATCGTATACTAACCCCGTTTTTTTAACCGAATTAATAATAAAAGAAGGAAAGTCATAATACGTCCAAAGCGGTATCGTTTGGGCAGAGAAAGTATGTGTATTGAACAGCGGTAAACAAACCAAAAGTATTAAACTGTATCGCCGCATACGCATTACCTATTTACACCACCAACCAAAAATGAACATAACATTAGCAATGATATACCTTAAGCGTAAAAACAACGCTATCGAGCCGCTAGTCAATTACTCTCAACACTCATACAAGTGCATGGATAACGGTGCAAAGACTAGCTGACTGTGAGTACAAAGCGATTGCCGCCCTAAGGCAAGTGATGGTGAACTTGGGATAGATTAATAGTATTAATTCATCGTAAACTAGCAAAGTTACCTCGCTCACATTTAATTCAAGGAAATACTTTGCAAAGTGATTATTTTAAAGGCTTCTCGCTTACGCTATTAGGTGTATTAATACTTAGCTTCGATGCATTACTGATACGATTAATCAACGCCGAAAGCGCCGACATACTATTTTGGCGAGGCATATTATTAAGTATCACTGTTGCCGTAGGCTTTAAATTAAAATACCCAGAGCAGGCATTGTTTCGCCGTGACGGCTGCTATTTACGATCAACTGTTCTATTTGGTATTAGCTCTATTTGCTTTGTCTTAGCGATCAATTTAACCTCCGTCGCCAATGTACTAGTGATCATCAGCGTACAGCCACTATTTGCCGCTTTTTTCTCACGTGTTTTTCTAAAAGAGAAGTCTCCTATGGTGACTTGGATTGCGATCATTGTCGCACTGCTGGGCATTTTTTGGGTACTCAAAGATTCATGGCAAGGACCTAATTTGCAAGGTGACTTATTGGCTTTAGCCTGCGGCCTGGCGCTCTCGCTTAAATTTGTCAACGACAGAGCAGAACAGCAACACTCAATGGTTCCCGCTTTAATCGGAGGAGGGTTAATGATGTCTGCCTATGCACTATTCACGACTGACTCTATTATGCTCACAGGCTCGCAATGGGGCTGGACGCTCATTTTATGTCTTATTATTGTACCAACAGCCTTTATATTGATCACTTTAGGTCCCAAACGTATCCCCGCCGCTGAAGTGGGCATGTTGATGCTACTGGAAACAGTGATTGGTCCGCTGTGGGTATGGCTATTTTTGCACATCACCCCCAATACCGCTGCGCTACAGGGCGGAAGCTTAGTGATTGCAACATTAATTATTCACACGCTGATTCGCATAAAGCTTACCCGCAAAGCGGCCTTGGTCGGAACTCACTAGTGTGATTAAAGTTAACGTCAACAAGTGAGTCTTCGAGGCCCTATATTTTGATACTGCAGCGCACAGCTATGGCTATTGTGTGAGATGCCATCGAGGCTTTCTCAATCTGATGCATTAATATCATTTTTCAGTGTTGGCTATGCTCTTGCTCCTATAAAGATGAGAAAGCGATGTATTTGTCCTAAACTATTTAGAGACATTGCTACGATATTTACATAAAGGAGACTTCTAATGAGAGGGTTTATACTTTGGATATTACTGGTATCGTCAACCGCCCACGCGCAAGTGCAACACTTTGTGCGTTACAAACACCAGCAAAACATCCACTATGGCGAAGTAATAGATCAGCAGATTCAACCGCTCAAAGGAGAGCTTTTTGGTACATTAAAAGCCGTAGGTAAACCTATTTCAATCCACAGTGTTAACCTTATGCTGCCCACAGACCCACAAAAAGTGTTTGCAGTGGGGATGAATTTTGCCAGTCACATGTCATCGCCCTCTGATGCCCCACCGCCTCTGTTTTTAAAGCTACCGAGCTCTTTAATCCTCACTGGTAAAAACATTCACTTACCAGCCGATGCTAGCAACGTGCATTTTGAAGGCGAGTTAGTATTGGTGATTGGTAAACGCGCTAAGAACGTGTCAGAAGCCCAAGCCAAAACAGTGATTTTTGGCGTCACTGTCGGTAACGATATTACCGAGCGAAACTGGCAGGGAAGTGACCTGCAGTGGATGCGCGCAAAGGCTAGCGACGGGTTCGGCCCGCTCGGTTCAATGATAACGACCGGCGTGGATTACAATAATTTATTACTGACAACTAAACTCAATGGAAAAATAGTACAGCAAGAAAACACCCAATTTATGATTCACAAACCTGCTAAAGTAGTTAGCTATCTAAGCCGATATTTTACGTTAGAGCCAGGGGATTTGATTTACATGGGCACCCCTGGGCGTACACAGGCACTGCGCGGTGGCGATGAAATTTCAGTGACAATAGAGAAAGTAGGGAGTGTGGTAAATTCTATTGAGTATTGAGAGAGAATCACTATGCAGGAGCTTAAGCATCCCTTTATGGGCCCGTTTAATGTTTTAAACTCAACAAATGACCTAGGAGCCTGTCGAACTTAGCTCTAATCTACTGCGAATAATCAGAATTTGGCCATTTTCCCGGTCCTTCTCGTTAAATAGCACGCTATTCGCCTTGAAAGACCGAGAAACCGGCCTCAAATCTGCTTTTTCTCGCTACGATCGACCGAGCCCGACAGGCTCCTAGCCAGCCACTAAATAATTGAAGGTGTATATGCAAAAGGGTAATAAAAACAATAAGCTGATTAATTCCAGAATAGAAAACTTTCGACACGATTCTCCTGCTGAACGTCTCACTAAAACACTGCAACACGCCCACCTAGACTCTAGCGACTGCGCTCTTTTTAACGGCTCAGACTCAGAAACTCCCCCTCTCACTATGATATTGGCCGACGCCATGATCGAAAACGTGATCGGCAAGTTTGAGCTCCCCTTAGGCATAGCCACTAACTTTGTCATTAACGGCACAGATTATCTTATTCCCATGGCCGTGGAAGAACCTTCAGTCGTCGCCGCTGCCTCACATATGGCAAAAATTGTACGCGGTTGCGGCGGTTTCTCAATGGACAGTGATTTACCTATCATGCGCGCCCAGGTACAAGTTCTAGGTATATCAGACCTAACTGCTGCTAAACAGCGGCTTTTGGCCGCGAGCGACAAATTGATCGAGCTCGCCAACCAGCGTGATAAAACCCTTATTGAATTGGGCGGGGGCTGTCAGGAAGTAGAGGTACATCTTTTCGAGAACACAGCCGTAGGCCCTATGTTGGTATTACATTTACTGGTCGATGTGCGCGATGCTATGGGTGCAAACACTGTCAATAGTATGGCTGAAGCAATTGCCCCACTCGTTGAAGAGATTAGTGGAGGATCAGTGCGCCTGCGGATTCTATCTAACTTAGCTGATCGTCGCATGGTGAGAGGAAAGATACGTATTGCGCCAGCGGCGCTCACTAATGCGCAGTTTGACGGAGCTGATGTAGCAAAAGGCATTGTCGAAGCGGGAGCTTTATCGTTGATTGATCCCTATCGAGCTGCGACCCATAACAAAGGCATTATGAATGGCATTGATCCTATAGTGATCGCAACAGGCAATGATTGGCGTGCGATAGAAGCTGGAGCACACGCTTGGGCAGCCATGAGCGGACACTATAAGGCCCTCTCTCAATGGGGAATTGATTCACAAGGTTTCTTAATCGGAACTATTGAAATGCCAATGGCGTTAGGAATAGTCGGCGGTGCCACTAAGACTCATCCCACTGCACAGGCTTCGCTGGCATTGATGAACATTCAGTCAGCAAGGGAGTTAGCAGAAGTCACAGTGGCAGTCGGTCTGGCACAGAATATGGCCGCGCTAAAAGCATTGGCGACCGAGGGCATACAGAAAGGGCACATGGCGTTACACGCCAAAAACGTTGCTATTGCAGCAGGCGCTAAAGGGGATGATATTTCGGTTATTACTAAGGAAATGGTGAGTGAAGGGGCTATCAATATCGAGCGCGCCGAGGAGCTATTGGCCACTTTGTAGAAACTTCGATGTTTTATATAAGATCCAAGGGCTACCTCTGCCCTTTAACCCCAAAGGAAAAAAAACATACGGAATGTTATTATACTCAGAGACAATTTTTCGATCTACTGCTGCATTCTTGATGGTTTAATCTGCTCGCTTTTTTTAAGCCTATATAGGGAGTAAAGCCCAATGAAAGACCACTGCATATGATCAAACGCTCAAACTCAACAATCTACAAACTATGCTCAGTTTTGTCGAGTCTACTATTATGTGGTGCTTTACAGGCTAGCTCAGCACAAGTGATGAAAATAGCGAATAACCAGCAGATCACCTTAGCGACTGACCATTGGCAACCTTTTTATGGCCCTGATCTAAAAGACGGTGGTTATATGATTGAAGTGTGTAAAGCAGCCTTTGAAACTGTCGGCTATCAACTGACAGTAAAACTAATGCCATGGAAAAGAGCAGTGAAAGCGGCGAAGCTTGGAATTTACGACGGTCTACTGGGGGCGTATTACACTCCCGCACGCGCTGAGATATATTATTATTCCCAGCCTTTCGAGCAAGAGAAAACGGTCTTATTGGCCTTAGCTTCAAGCAACCTAATTTTCAATAATATCAGGGATTTAAAAAGTTATGACATTGGCGTTATGCGCGGCGCTGTCAATGCAACGCAATTAGATAATGCTAACAATCTGAGCTTTTCCTACAGTAATGATGCCTCTCATAATTTCAAAAAACTGCTACTTGCTCGTATCGATTATATGGTGACGGGGAAAGCGCATTTAACCTACATCATTAACACTGAATACTCAGGAAAAGTGCCCGAGTTAACCATCTTTAAACCTGCGCTCAAGGTCAATGATATCTACATTACTTTATCTAAAGAATTGGATAATGCTGAAGCTATTATGCGAGATTTTAATCGAGGTATTCACATTATCAAGGAAAACGGCCTCTTTCAAAAAATAAAAACAAAGCACTTTAAGCATCAGTTAATTCAATCAAAACAATAATAATCTATGATTCAAACCCTCCCCCTAAGCTTTGATTAATGATGAATGCGTGCCCCGCTATCTGGTCAAAAATTAGTGAGTTATATTTGAGTACTGTTAAATAAAATAGATTCTGTTAGCATTCATAGAAATTCATAGTCGCAGGTTTTGTATGTTTATCGATCATCAGGTAGCACAAAAAATTGTCACTAGAGCTATGAAAATCATTGAGCATAACGTCAACGTGATGAATCATCTTGGTGAAATTGTAGGCTCTGGCGATGAACAGCGAATCGGCAGTTTCCACACCGGCGCGCTGAATGTCTTAAGTCGAAAATCAAAGATTGGCTTCGATACTCAGCAGGCGAATGCCTTGACGGGTGTTCAACAAGGTCTCAATTTGCCCATTGTTTACAATGGAGAGATTATCGGTGTGGTAGGCATTACAGGAAAACCGAATGACGTGAGTAAATATGCTGATTTGGTGGTAATGACATCCGAATTAATGGTTGAGCAATCGGCTATTTCTGCGCAAGTGCAATGGGATAAACGACAACAGGAAAACGTTATTTGTCGTTTAATTCAAGGAGATATCGAAAAGAGCAGCTTATTTGACGATCGTATCGAACGTTTAAACATTGATTTAAACATACCCAGGATTGCTGTCGTTATTGACGTGCGCTCTGCACAGACTCAACAAGACCTTCCTCTGGCGACACTGCAAAGTATATTAAGATTACTGGATAACAATAATGCCTACAAATTGCTGGCCATCACTTGTCCTACACAAATAGTCATTCTCAAACCCATCAAATTAAAGTCAGACCAATGGGATGAAGAGCAGACTCAAGTGCAACTCGAGCATTTATGTGAATTACTGGCTAAACATTACCAACTACACTTTAAGGTGAGTACAGGTCAATATTTCCCTCACTTGACGGGTTTGGCCAAGTCTTATCGCAGTGCGCTACAGGTACTATCTGCGGGAAAACAGTCTCTACCAGATAACGTCCTTTACTCTCCTAAAGCATTAGCATTGGATGTTATATTGAATGATCAACTTAACAACTGGAGTGCCGACAAAGTATTAGCGGGTTATCAAAAACTCGCTGCAAATGACAAAAAAGGCGTGCTGGTAAAAACTTTAAATGTGTTTTTTCATCATAATGCGGATTTTGGTTTAACGGCTAACGCTTTACACATTCATCGTAATACACTACGTTATCGGTTAGATAAAATTGATCACATTCTTAATATCCAACTCAGTAATATAGATGATCTTATGCAATTGTATTTCGCCTCTAAACTGGCAACATTGAAACTCGGTTCAACTCAACACTGAGTTAGTGCTGATCTTGAGAATGCCTGATGATCGATCAAACTTTGGCTGCTATAGGTAGCATCCAACACCCCCCGCTATGATTCATTGTGCAACTGACCAAAAAAAAGTCGTTATCTGGCAGTGCTTTTTGGCACTATAGAGAGGATATCTTTCTCACATTCAATAGATAATAGCATTTGATGAGCGCTGCAAAACAGCGACCTTTTTAACCGAATGTGAAAATCTATGAACATACTCATTGCACCAGACTCTTTTAAAGAAAGCCTCTCTGCTACAGAAGTAGCCCAAGCTATAAAAAGGGGCTTTTCAGAAGTCTTTCCAGAGGCGAACTATGTTTGTTTGCCAATGGCCGATGGTGGAGAAGGCACTACAGAGGCACTTGTGAGCGCAACTGCCGGAAATATATTCAACAAACAAGTGATTGGCCCCCTCGGTAAGACAGTGAACGCTCAGTGGGGAATTTTGGGGGATCAAGTGACAGCGATCATAGAAACAGCTGAAGCTGGAGGCTTACATTTAGTCCCTAAACGATCTCGAAACCCTTTGCTCGCAACCAGCTTTGGTACTGGAGAGTTAATTAAAACTGCTTTAGATCACGGAGTGACCCGTATTATTTTAGGGCTAGGTGGCAGTGCTACAAACGATGGAGGTGCAGGATTACTGCAGGCCTTAGGGGCAAAGTTGTTAGATAATCAGCAACGAGAATTACCTGTCGGCGGAGGAGCGTTAGCTAAATTGCACAGCATAGATGTTAGCGCACTAGATCAACGTCTCGCAAAGGTCAAATTTGAAGCGGCTTGCGATGTAAATAACCCTCTCACAGGCCCCAAAGGCGCTTCCTTTGTATACGGAGCTCAAAAAGGTGCAACTTCGCAGATGATCGCTTTGTTAGATAACAACCTGCAACATTTGGCCGCTGTTATTAAAAAAACGATGGACTGTGATGTCGCTCAGATAGCGGGGGCAGGAGCCGCTGGTGGCATAGGCGCTATACTACTGGCTTTTCTTAATGCACAGCTCAAACCCGGCATAGAAATCGTTTTGGATGCCGTCAATATCAATCAGTACCTGCAAGTGAGTGACTTGGTCATTACCGGAGAGGGCAGAATTGATAGCCAAAGTATCTATGGTAAAACACCTGTAGGGGTTGCGTTAAGGGCAAAGCGCTTTAATTGCGATGTACTTGCTATTGCCGGTAGCTTGGGAGATGACGCCGCAGTTGTCCACGATCAAGGTATAGATGCAATGTTTAGCATTGTCAATGGCGTGGTAAGCCTTGAGGAGGCATTGACTAATGCTGCTATTAATTTGCAACGAAGTGCCCGTAACATAGCAAAAGTGTGGTCACTGGCACAGCGGCGATAATGGCCAAATACGTGTTATATGCACCGATTTTTTGCGCTAATATTTAGTTTTATCTCTAGTACCTACTTCGTTTGTTGGTGAATTGTACTTCATCTGTATGCTTTTTATACGCGCCTCTTTATTTTTATTGAGGCTTTTTTTTGCTTGAAAACTTCTCCTTGTTATTTGTGCAACTGCATAAAAAAATGTGATTTTAAGCGGTTTTTTCCGTGAAACTGCCGAAGCTTAGAAAGCACCTCCTCAGGATAATAGTGGTTATTAATTATTCTACTGGAACTTTTTAAATGAGAAGAACAAAAGTAATTACAACACTGGGACCTGCAACTAACACTCGAGCATTAATCAGTGAAGTGATTAACGCCGGGGCTGATGTTGTACGTCTAAACTTTTCTCATGGTACCACGCAAGATCACATACAACGAGCGCATTGGGTACGCGAATGTGCTTTGCAACTGGGCAAGAGCGTCGCTATTTTAGGCGATTTGCAAGGCCCTAAGATAAGAATTGCTAAATTTGTGCAGCAGGGCGTTGAGCTAGCAATAGGTCAACGTTTTGTGCTGGACGCTGAACATAATTTAGAAACCGGTAGTCAACAGGTTGTCGGTATCGATTATAAAGCGCTAGTGGATGATTGCTGTAAGGGTGATGTATTACTACTCGATGACGGCAGAGTGGTATTGGAAGTCGATGAAGTAACAGGTAGCAAAATCATTTGCCGTGTTACTGTCGGCGGGCACCTATCAGACAATAAGGGAATTAACCGTCAAGGGGGCGGATTATCCGCCCAAGCACTGACCGCTAAGGATAAACGAGACATAGCAGCTGCTGCAGAGATAGGCGTTGATTATATTGCCGTTTCTTTCCCTCGCAATGCTCAAGACATTCTCGATGCACGACAATTATTAATAGCTGCTAACTGTGAAGCAGGCGTGATCGCCAAGATAGAGCGTGCAGAAGCAGTTCAAGCTGAGACTTTAGAGGGAATCATCAAAGTCTCTGATGCAGTAATGGTTGCTAGAGGCGACCTCGGCGTGGAAATTGGTGACGCTGAGTTAATGTCGGTGCAAAAGCACATTATAAAGCGCGCCCGTCAGCTCAATACACTGGTCATCACCGCGACTCAAATGATGGAATCAATGATTAATAGCCCACTGCCAACAAGAGCAGAAGTGTTCGATGTGGCCAATGCTGTGTTGGATGGTACTGATGCAGTGATGCTCTCCGCTGAGACGGCAGCCGGGAAATTTCCAGTTGCCGCTGTAGAAGCCACCGTACGAGTGATATTGGGCGCTGAAAACCATCCGCGAACTAAACTTTCAAAACATCGTCTTAACCAATCTTTTGATGACATCGACGAGGTTATTGGCCTTGCAGCTATGTATGCGGCAAATCACCTGACGGGGGTGAAAGCTATTATCTGTATGACTGCAACGGGAGTAACCCCTTTATTGATGTCTAGAATTTCTTCTGGGCTGCCTATTTACGCTTTAACCCCTCAAGTGAGCATTCAACGAAAAATGGCGTTAATGCGAGGGGTCCAACCCATTTCTTTCGATTTGTCTGTGATTGACCACGAAGCTATTAACCGCTGCGCAATCCATTGTTTACTAGAAATAGAAGCTGTCATTCCCGGTGATTTAATCATTATCACCAAGGGGGATTATATCAATGTTCACGGTGGTACCAACACGCTAAAGATAGTCAAAGTTGGGCCTGATATTCAATAACAACAACCTTCGCCTTGATAACTGCGGCTGAGGTTTAAACGCTTAAA
>Ga0209396_1002042_pt1 | contig 21672 bp, 20 predicted proteins | sample GOMGulsemesocosm_6_FD_184638 | JGI IMG/M metagenome (GOLD analysis project Ga0209396, IMG submission 184638) | Methane-oxidizing microbial communities from mesocosms in the Gulf of Mexico - GOM8C Gulf of Mexico (SPAdes) (version 2) | ecosystem: Environmental > Aquatic > Marine > Cold seeps...
TTCTTGATAGTGTATCTGAAGAGATGCAGAGTCTTGATGAACTTTTACAAGCTGGCACCGATATAGCTGAAGAAAATTCAGATATTCAACATTTTGATATTAAACGTAGCCTTAAAAAAACCCTTTCATTATTGGAATCTCGAGACCAGTTATTGCTGACTTTGTATTATCAATACGAACTCAACCTGAAAGAGATAGCGCTTGCACTTAAGATAACTGAATCTCGAGTGTGCCAGCTACATCAATTGGCGCTAAAGAAGCTCAATTCTCATTTAAAAAGTTCATTGTAAGGTTTATTTATGCAAAAAATTGTCGGTTTGGTGATTATCCTTATCTGTGTGTTTGGTGGTTTTGTTATTGCAGGTGGTAATATTGCTGCTATGTGGCAACCTGCCGAGTTGCTTATTATTCTTGGTGCTGCGATTGGTTCAATGGTGATAGCTAATCCTAAATACGTATTGGTGGAGTTAAAAAATCAATTTTTAGCATCTTTCAAAAAAGAGCCTGATCGCAGTGAAGTGATGAAAGAATTACTATTGGTCATGCATACCTTAATGGAGATGGTTCGCAGTAAAGGATTAAAAGCGATTGATGACCATATCGAGAACTGGGAGACTAGTTCGTTATTTTTACAGTACAAGCATATCCATTCAGATCGTTTACTTATGCACTTTATCACTGATAACTTCCGCATGATGTCGATGGGAAAAATGTCATCGCATGAATTAGAGCATGCATTAGAATCTGAGATCGAAGCGCTTGAGGAAGATTTGTTGAAACCTTCCGAGGCTTTACATACCACGGGTGAAGCTATGCCGGGTTTTGGTATTCTTGCCGCGGTAATGGGTATTATCATTACCATGTCTTCTCTCGATGGACCATTAATGATGATCGGTTTGCATGTCGGCGCTGCTCTTGTTGGGACTTTCCTTGGCATTTTTCTATGTTACTGCTTATTTGAGCCAATTGGTGAATCGTTAGCTGCTCGAGTTCATAATAAACTGATGTTACTTATGTGTGTGAAAACCATGATGGTTGCGCATATTTCTGGTAAGTCATCGGTATTGGCGGTTGATTCTGGTCGAAAACTAATTGATAGAGAAATTAAACCTACTTTTATTGAGATGGAAGAGTGGCTAAACGCTAAGGCAAGCTAATGTCAGAAAGTATTATTATTAAGCGCAAGAAAAGAAACCGAGGTAAAGCGAAAAGTGGTGGTGCTTGGAAAGTGGCCTTTGCTGACTTCATGCTAGCATTAATGGCTTTCTTTATGGTGTTATGGATTTTAGCCGTGTCTGAACCTAAAGAACGGGTAGACCTTGCTGAAAGCGCGCGTAGCTATTCTATCTTTGAAAGTGAAAGTAACCCGTTTGATTTTAATGGTAATCCACTCCCTGTGAGTGTTGGCGCTGATCTTTCAACGTTAGACAGTAAAAATAAGCCTGATTTATCAAAAAAATCGATCTCAACGAAAACTGCCCGTTCTTTGAATAATAAAACCGCGGATGATGAAGGCGATAGTGGCTACGGTGATAAGCCGCAAATGGCATCGTTGTTGAAGGGACAACTTACATCCCCTGAGCAATTAGCATTGTTAGCTTCTAAGTTAGAAGCGATGGCTGATTCGATTGGTGCCAAAGATAATATTGAGGTCGAAGTCGTGCCTCAAGGTCTGCGTATTTTACTTCGAGATGATAAGCGGAATAAGATGTTTCGCCGCGGTAGTGCGCAAATGACACCTTTTTTTCAGGATGTATTACGTTCGTTAGCGCCAGTGTTTATTCCTATCGAAAATAAATTGATGATATCTGGACATACGGACCGCTCTAAGTTTCATAATGCAGCGTTTACTAACTGGGAACTTTCGAGTCAACGGGCTTTACAAGCAAGGCAAATGTTACAAATTGGTGGTATGCCAAGAGAACGAGTAGCGCAAGTCGTTGCTATGTCAGATACGATGCCAATTGATAGCATTAATCCTAAATCGAGTATTAACCGCCGAATCGAGTTACTTTTATTAACGGCAGAAGCTGAAAAAGCAATTAAGATGCTGTTTAGTCGGAATACGCCAGACAGTGCTATTGATAGTGCTTTTGAGAAAGCTGAATATAATAGACCAATTTTAAGATCAAAAGCCGTATTTGATAAAGTAGGAAATTAAACATGGAGAATGAACCAAGTCGTAAATTTTATCGTTGGCAGTTTCAGTCAAAGTCAATTCCTCTTATTTATCAAACAAAAGGGGTTCCAATTAAAATTTATCGACGATTTTTATTTATGGATTTTTTTCTTAGTAAGGCGGTAGCTAAAGATATTAGCATTGGCGGTGTTGGTTTTGTTATTTCGCGTAAATTAGGTCATAAATTTGTCGTTCGTTGGCCCAATGGTGTGAAAGTGTTATGCACTGAGAAACATCATTTTGATATTGGACATAAGCTGACCTTTTATGGTGTATCTTGGGAAGAGAGTGAAGCGAGTCTGATATTACCTTTACTAAAACTCTATAGTCGAAAAGCATTCCGGGGTGATACAAAAACCACTAATGTTACTGAACTGATTAAAAAGTAAATATATATTTGTAAGAAAAACGCGCTACTTCAGCGCGTTTTTTGTCTGCGTAAAATTAGATTTTTGATAGACTTTTCTTCTTAACTTGATCTTCTGGGTCTTGGTCACTAGACTAGCGGATTATTTCATTTTTATGTTCGATTTTAAGGGTCACCATGCAGGTCTCTGATTTTAATTTTAGTCTTCCTGACGAGCTTATTGCCCGTTATCCAAAAGCTGATCGTAGCTCAAGCCGTTTGCTACAGCTGGATGGTAATAGTGGCAAGTTAAGTGATAAGCAATTTGCAGATGTCCTTGATCAAGTAAACCCAGGCGACTTGATGGTATTTAACAATACCCGGGTGATCCCTGCGCGTATGTACGGTCAAAAAGCCAGTGGCGGTAAAATCGAAGTATTAGTTGAGCGTGTTATTGGCGATCACAGTGTCTTAGCCCATGTGCGTTCTTCTAAGTCGCCAAAAGTAGGCGCACAACTGATCCTTGAAGGCTCTGTGAATGCTGAAATGGTTGCTCGTCATGATGCACTATTTGAATTGAAATTTCTCGATGAACGCCATGTTCTAGAAGTGTTAGAAGATATCGGCCACATGCCACTGCCACCTTATATTGATCGCCCTGATGAAGACTCAGATAAAGAGCGCTATCAAACGGTATATAACGAAAAGCCCGGTGCTGTCGCGGCGCCAACGGCTGGTCTGCATTTTGATGATGCATTATTAGCTAAATTAACTGAAAAAGGCGTAGATACGGCTTTTGTTACTTTACATGTTGGTGCTGGCACATTCCAGCCTGTGCGCGTAGATGACATCAATGATCACCATATGCATTCTGAATATGCTGAAGTATCAGAAGACGTTGTGGCTAAAATTGCTGCAACGAAAGCTAATGGTGGGCGTGTTATCGCGGTAGGTACAACGTCTGTGCGCTCACTAGAGAGTGCGGCAAAAGCAACAATGGCGCAAGGTTTACCACTAGCCCCATTTTTTGAAGATACAGATATCTTCATCTTCCCGGGTTACGAGTTCCAAATTGTTGATGCCATGGTGACCAATTTCCATTTACCTGAATCAACGCTGATCATGCTGTTATCGGCTTTTGCTGGTTACGAGCATGTGATGAATGCTTATCAACATGCGATTGCTGAAAAATACCGTTTCTTTAGTTACGGCGATGCGATGTTTGTGACTAAGCAAGACGCGAAATAAACAGGTTTTGATGCCAATTTCTTTTAATTAACTCTGCAGATAAATGATATAAATATCGCAAACATACATGGCCATGGATGGCCTTGTTTAAGCGAACATGGATGTCTTGAGCGGTTTGCAGGATTAATAGCATTTAGAAGTTTAAGTTTTGAAATTGCTTAGATAGATAATAAATTGTAAGTCGGCGTATATTTACGTCGATGTTTTTAAAAAGTAGTCAGACTGTTTTTCTGACTTGAGGTTGTTATGAAATTAAAATATGAATTAGATAAAACGGTGGGTAATGCTCGCCGTGGCCGTTTGACGTTTGAACGTGGTACAGTTGAAACGCCAGCATTTATGCCTGTAGGTACTTACGGTACGGTTAAAGGTATGACGCCAGAAGAAGTTGATGCTACAGGTGCTGAAATCCTACTGGGTAATACTTTCCATTTATGGCTACGTCCGGGTCAAGAAGTAATGAAGCAACATGGTGGCTTGCATAACTTCATGAACTGGCAGGGTCCTATCTTAACCGACTCAGGTGGTTTTCAAGTATTTAGCCTAGGTAAAATGCGTAAGATCACCGAAGCGGGTGTTCACTTCCGTCATCCTGTAAACGGTAGCAAGATCTTCTTAGATCCAGAAAAATCGATGGAAATCCAACACGATTTAGGTTCAGACGTAGTGATGATTTTTGATGAATGTACGCCGTATCCAGCGACTGAATCTGAAGCGGATAAATCAATGCAAATGTCTTTACGTTGGGCACGACGTTCAAAAGACCATTTCGACAAACTAGGTAATGAAAATAACCTATTCGGTATTATTCAAGGTGGTGTTTACGAACATTTACGTGATGTATCGACTAAAGGTCTATTAGATATAGGTTTTGACGGTTATGCTGTTGGTGGTCTAGCTGTAGGCGAACCGAAAGAAGATATGCACCGTATTCTTGAGCATACTTGTCCACAACTACCTGAAGACAAACCACGTTATTTAATGGGTGTGGGTAAACCTGAAGATCTAGTTGAAGGCGTACGTCGCGGTATTGATATGTTTGACTGTGTTATGCCAACGCGTAACGCGCGTAATGGTCATTTGTTTACCAGCGAAGGCGTGATCAAGATCCGTAATGCGAAGCATAAAACAGATACTGGTACGCTTGACCCTGAGTGTGATTGCTACACATGTAAGAACTACACTCGTTCTTACTTGAATCACTTAGACAAATGTAACGAAATCTTAGGTGCGCGTTTGAACACTATGCATAACCTACGTTACTACCAAACGCTAATGCAAGGTATCCGTGACTCATTAGAAAACGATACGTTCGAGCAGTTTGTTATTGATTTTTATACTAAGCAAGGCCGCGAAGTACCGCCTTTAGGCAAGACTGACGCTTAAGAAGTAAGCAATTGCTTAGCAGATAGTTGATCAAAATTTGATAAACCTCTCTCATTGATAGTAAAGTCAGGTGATTGGTTTATCATTCATCGTTATTAAATTTTAAAAGGGAAATAAAAAATGAGCTTATTCATTGCAAATGCTGTTGCAGCAGATGGTATCGCACCAGCTGGTGGCGGTTATGAAATGTTAATCATGCTAGGTATCTTTGGTGTGATCTTCTACTTCATGATTTACCGTCCACAAGCAAAACGTCAAAAAGAACAAAAAAACTTGATGAGTTCACTATCTAAGGGTGATGAAGTACTTACTGTTGGCGGTATCGTGGGTAAAATCGCTAAGATTTCAGACGGCGAAGACTACATGGTTCTTGCAATCTCTGACGCAACAAAAGTAACAATCAAACGTGATTATGTTGCTGCGGTATTACCTAAGGGTTCTATCCAGTCACTTTAATTTTTCCTCTCCCAGTAAGGTAATATTGTGTTAAACAAATATCCTCTGTGGAAGTATCTAATGGTGATCGCTACGATCGCCATTTGTTTACTGTATGCCACACCAAATCTCTACGGGGAAGACCCCGCTGTTCAAGTGTCTGCTGTCCGCGGCGCTGCCATTGAAGCTGCCACACTTGATAAAGTTAAAACCAAACTTGATAGTCAATCAATTAGCTATAAAAGCGTTGTCTTAAAGAACAACCAAGTTTTGGTCCGTTTAAACGATACTGAACAACAATTACTGGCGAGTGAACAATTAAAAGAATTACTCGGTCAACAATTCGTTGTCGCACTTAATCTTGCCCCTGCAACTCCAGCGTGGTTACAAAGTTTTGGTGCTGAGCCACTTAAGCTCGGTCTTGATCTACGTGGTGGTGTGCATTTCTTATTAGAAGTGGACATGGATGAAGCGTTAACGAAAGCCCAAGCACAAATGTTGCAAGACTTCCGTACTGACTTACGTGAAGAAAAGCTACGTTATTTATCTGTGCGTAAAGATAATAACGGTGTTGCTGTACGTTTTCGTGATAAAGAAACACGTGATAACGCGATTAAGCTCTTAGAAAAAAAATACCAAGGTTTACTGTTTAGCGACAGTGAAAATAATGGTCAATTTAGCCTAGCTGCCAAAATGAGTGAAGCAAAACTGGCTGAAATTAAAGAATATGCACTGCAACAAAACATTACGATTATTCGTAATCGTGTAAACCAATTAGGTGTCGCTGAGCCGTTAGTACAACGCCAAGGTGAAGACCGCATTGTGGTCGAATTACCAGGCGTGCAAGATACTGCGGGTGCAAAAGAAATTTTAGGTGCAACGGCAACACTAGCGTTCCGTTTAGTTGATGCTAAAGCGGATCCTTATAGCAGCCGTGTACCAGCTGGTAGCCAAAAATATACTACACGTGAAGGTCGTCCTGTTGTCTTGAAAAAACAGATTATCCTAACAGGTAACCATATTACTGGCGCTACTTCGAGCTTGGATGAATTTAGTCGTCCACAAGTAAATATCGACCTTGATTCTCAAGGCGGCAACAAGATGTCTCGCGCAACTAAAAAAGCGATTGGCACTTCGATGGCGACGGTATTTATTGAGTATAAACCGACAGGCGAGAAAAACGCTGAAGGTAAGTCGAAGCTGAAGAAGATTGAAGAAGTGATCAACGTAGCAACGATCCAAGCACAACTTGGGCGCAGTTTCCGTATCACAGGCTTAGACAGTGCCAGTGAAGCTAAAAACTTAGCATTACTATTACGTGCTGGTGCTTTAGTTGCTCCGGTACAAATCGTTGAAGAGCGTACTATCGGTCCAAGCCTAGGTAAGCAAAATATTGAGAACGGTTTATCAGCAATGATTTACGGCATGATCGCCATCGTTATCTTTATGGGAATTTACTATCGTAAATTTGGTCTGGTTGCCAACGTGGCGTTATCTGCAAATCTCATCATGATTATTGGCATCATGTCTATGATCCCTGGTGCCACGATGACCTTGCCTGGTATTGCCGGTATCGTCTTAACTATCGGTATGGCAGTCGATGCCAATGTATTGGTATTTGAGCGTATCCGTGAAGAGCTGAAAGAAGGCTGTAGCATTCAACAAGCGATTCACCGTGGTTATGATAACGCACTATCAACGATTGCCGATGCTAACATCACCACGTTATTAACCGCGATTATCTTGTTTGCTGTTGGTACTGGTGCGATTAAAGGCTTTGCGATCACGCTAGCTATTGGTATCGGCGCTTCTATGTTTACTGCCATCATAGGTACACGCGCAATCGTGAACTTCCTATGGGGTAATAAAACCATCGATAAACTATCAATCTAAAGGGATTATGATGTTTGAGATCATTAAAACAGAACGCACAATCCGCTTTATGAAAATGACAAATCCAGCGTTTTTCTTATCGCTGGCTTTAGTTATTTTATCTTTCGGTTCTATTGCGGTTAACGGTATTAATTGGGGTTTGGATTTCACTGGTGGAACCGTGATCGAAGTGGGTTATGATAAACCCGCAGACCTTGAGGCGATTCGACCTTTGCTTGAGAAAGAAGGCTTTCAAGGCGCTGTTATTCAACACTTTGGTTCAAGTCGAGATGTATTGATCCGTATTGCACCACGTGAAGGTGTCGATAACCAACACTTAGGCAGCCAAGTTGTTACGGCAATGCAAACTTATGATGACAGTGCTGAAATGCGCCGTATTGAGTTTGTTGGTCCAAATGTAGGTGATGAATTAACAGAGCAAGGTGGTCTAGCACTATTATCAGCCCTTATCTGTATTCTTATTTATGTGGGTATTCGTTTTGAATGGCGTTTAGCATCAGGTGCTGTATTGGCATTGGCGCACGATGTTATCATTACATTAGGTATTTTCTCGTTCTTAGACGTGGAGTTTGACCTTACTATCTTAGCGGCGCTATTGACGGTAATTGGTTATTCTTTGAATGATACCATTGTGGTATTTGACCGTATTCGTGAGAACTTCCGTCGTATGCGTGTCGACGATGCTGTTGAAATCATGGATGTATCATTGACACAAACACTATCAAGAACATTAATTACTTCAGGTACAACGCTGATGGTATTAATTTCATTGTTCTTGAAAGGTGGCGCATTGATCCACGGTTTTGCATTCGCATTGCTTATCGGTATTATTGTGGGTACTTATTCTTCGATTTATGTCGCGAGTGCACTGGCATTGAAACTCGGTGTAAGCCGTGAAACGATGTTACCGCCTGTGGTAGAAAAAGAAGGCGCTGATCAAGATCCTATGATGTAAATCGTGCTCTTGTTTGACATTAAAAACCCGCCAAGGCGGGTTTTTTTAATTATGGATGACATATGACTTAACTAATCGTCATCATTAGTATTATCATCATATGGTTTAACATGAAATTTAATGGTAATGAGGAGAAGTTATGGCTCACAGTCAACGATTTTTAGATCTCTGTAATCAATCGCGTAAGCTGATCAATGAATGCTGTTGCGATGAAGTAAAACAATGGCAAGATGAAGGCAAAGAGTTTGTGCTTATTGATGTGCGTGAAGAAAGCGAATGGCAAAAAGATCACATTTCCGGCGCTCAATACATGGGCCGTGGGATTATCGAGCGAGATCTCGAAGCTAAATATCCGGATTTAGATACGCTGTTAATCTTATATTGTGGAGGTGGTTATCGCTCGGCTTTATCGGTAGAGTTGATTGGCCGAATGGGATATACCCAAGTGATGTCTATGGATGGTGGTATCCGTGAATGGAAACTAAAAAATTATCCAATTAGTGTGTAATCAAGGTAAGCAAAATAATATACCGATAGTCACGCTTATTACGCATGTGCTGCAAGTAGCAAAAGATAAGTGTTTTGCTGTTGGAATGGATGACTCTATCGCTAAACCGATCAGTAAACAAGTTCTCACATTAGCCTTGAAAAGCACCTTTCGCACTGGAAATTGGACAAAAGTATCAGTAATTTTGATTAAATTGATTTTTTTTGAAAAAAAAATGGTTTTTCGCTTGAAGCCATTTATTTTGTCCCCATATTTATTTTCAATCGCAGAGCTAAGCTTTACAAAGCGTAGACTCTATTAATTGAAAGGTTAATTGGTTTTAATTAACTCAATTAATTACATTGAAATTGAATAATTTATTGGAGACTTACTACTATGGGTAGAATCATTGGTATCGATTTAGGTACAACTAACTCTTGTGTATCAATTTTAGACGGCGATAGCGCTCGTGTAATCGAGAATGCTGAGGGTGATCGTACGACCCCGTCAATCATCGCTTATACTGCTGATGGTGAAACTTTAGTAGGTCAACCTGCAAAACGTCAGGCTGTAACTAACCCTGAAAATACGCTTTTTGCTATTAAACGTATGATTGGCCGTCGTTTTGAAGACGAAGAAATCCAACGTGATATTAAAATCATGCCTTACAGTATTGTTAAAGCTGACAATGGTGATGCATGGGTTCAAGCTAAAGGCGAAAAAATGGCTCCGCCACAAGTATCTGCTGAAGTCTTGAAAAAAATGAAAAAAACGGCAGAAGATTACCTAGGTGAAGCAGTAACAGAAGCAGTAATTACTGTTCCTGCTTACTTCAACGATTCACAACGTCAAGCAACGAAAGATGCTGGTCGTATTGCTGGTCTTGATGTTAAACGTATCATCAACGAACCAACTGCTGCTGCATTCGCATACGGTGTTAACACAGCTAAAGGCGACAGCGTTGTAGCTGTATACGACCTTGGTGGTGGTACATTCGATATCTCAATCATCGAAATCGATGAAGTTGATGGCGAAAAGACTTTTGAAGTATTAGCAACTAACGGTGATACACACTTAGGTGGTGAAGATTTCGATACACGTCTAATCAACTACCTAGTAGAAGAATTCAAAAAAGAACAAAACTTTGACCTAACAAACGATCCGCTAGCAATGCAACGTCTTAAAGAAGCGGCAGAAAAAGCGAAAATCGAGCTGTCTTCAGCACAACAAACCGATGTAAACCTACCTTACATCACTGCTGATGCATCAGGTCCTAAACACCTTAACATCAAAGTTACACGTTCTAAATTAGAGTCACTAGTAGAAGATCTAGTTAAAGCAACGATGGAACCACTACGTATTGCTCTGCAAGATTCAGACCTAGCTGTTGGTGACGTAAATGACATCATCTTAGTTGGTGGTCAAACTCGTATGCCTATGGTTCAAAAAGCGGTTACTGAATTCTTCGGTAAAGAAGCACGTAAAGACGTTAACCCTGATGAAGCAGTTGCAATGGGCGCGGCGATTCAAGGTGCGGTACTTTCTGGCGACAAAACAGACGTACTTCTACTAGACGTGACACCTCTATCTCTAGGTATTGAGACTATGGGTGGCGTGATGACTAAATTAATCGAGAAAAATACAACTATCCCGACTAAAGCATCACAAACGTTCTCTACTGCAGAAGACAATCAATCAGCAGTAACTGTTCACGCAATTCAAGGTGAGCGTAAACGAGCAGCAGATAACAAATCTCTAGGTCAATTCAATCTAGAAGGTATTCGCCCTGCACAACGTGGTATTCCACAAGTTGAAGTAACATTCGACATCGATGCTGACGGTATCTTACATGTATCTGCGAAAGATAAAGATACAGGTAAAGAACAAAAAATCACAATCCAAGCGTCTTCTGGTTTATCTGATGAAGAAGTAGAAGCAATGGTACGTGATGCTGAAGTGAACTCAGCTGAAGATGCTAAGTTCGAAGAAGTTGTTCAAGCACGTAACCAAGCTGATGCAATGGTGCACGGTACTCGCAAGCAAGTTGAAGAAGCTGGCGAAGCACTGCCTAGCGATGAAAAAGAAAAAATTGAAGCTGCAATTGTTGAACTAGAAGAAGCAATTAAGGGCGATGACAAAGAAGCGATTGAAGCGAAAACTCAAGCGTTGATGGAAGCTGCTCAAAAATTGATGGAAATTGCTCAACAGCAAGCTCAAGCACAACAAGCTGGCACTGAAGCCGGTGCAGAACAGCCACAAGAAAAAGACGTAGCTGGTGATGTTGTTGACGCTGAGTTTGAAGAAGTGAAAGACGACAAAAAATAATAACGCCTGAGTTATTACTTTTTAAATAGCAAAGGCGTTGGTGCTTCACCAACGCCTTTCGTGTATCTAAATTATTTAATTTTAAGCTGATTATTATGTCAAAACGCGATTATTATGAAGTGCTAGGTGTGTCTCGCGACGCTAGCGAAAAAGATGTTAAAAAAGCCTATAAACGTTTAGCAATGAAATTTCACCCAGATAGAACTAAGGGTGATAAAGCGATGGAAGAGCAATTTAAAGAAGTTAAAGAAGCCTATGAAGTGCTGAATGACTCACAGAAAAAAGCGGCTTATGACCAATATGGTCATGCAGGAGTAAATCAGCAAGGTGGACACGGTGGTCAAGGTGACTTCGGCGATATCTTTGGCGATGTATTCGGCGACATCTTTGGTGGTGGCGGTGGTGGCCGTGGTCGTCAACGCGCACAACGTGGTAGCGATTTACGTTACAACATGGAACTTTCGCTAGAAGAAGCGGTTCGTGGTGTAAGTAAAACTATTCGTATTCCTAGCCAGTGCCATTGTGAAGTATGTAATGGTTCAGGAGCTAAATCTGGTAGCCAAGCAACCAGTTGTGGTACTTGTCACGGTCAAGGCCAAGTACAGATGCGTCAAGGTTTCTTTGCGGTAAACCAAGCGTGCCCAACGTGTCATGGTAAAGGAAAAATCATTAAAGATCCTTGCCGTAAATGCCATGGCGAAGGTCGTTACGAACGCACTAAAGATCTGAAAGTAACAATTCCAGCAGGTGTAGATACTGGCGATCGTATCCGTCTAACGGGTGAAGGTGAAGCCGGAGATGTTGGCGCACCAGCGGGTGACTTATACGTACAAGTTTCAGTTCGCGACCATGCTATGTTTGAGCGTGATGGTAGTAACTTATACTGTGAAGTACCGATTAGCTTTACTCAAGCAGCATTAGGCGGTGAAATTGAAGTTCCAACACTTGATGGCCGAGTTAAGCTGAAGATTCCTAGTGAAACGCAAACTGGTCGTATGTTCCGTTTACGTGGTAAAGGTGTTAAGTCTGTGCGTGGCGGAGCTATTGGTGATTTGATGTGTAAAGTCACATTAGAAACACCTATTAAGCTAAACACTGAACAAAAAGAATTGCTACAACAGCTCGACGCGTCTCTAAACAATGGTTCCGCGAGGAAACATAAGCCTAAATCAGAAGGTTTTTTCGACGGTGTTAAGAATTTTTTCGATGATTTAACTAGTTAGTCATCGCTTAATGTCAATATTGAGAGCCGCAATAGATATTGCGGCTTTTTTTATGGGTTAGAATCTGCTTTTATCAAAAAATAATAGTGCTGTAGCTTGGTTTAATGAGCAATGACATTATTGAAGCTTAATTTACTGACTTTTAAGCTTCATCACGGAGGTTAGATGTATTACGGTTTTGACATTGGTGGCACCAAAATTGAATTTTCGGTTTACGATACATCTTTGAACTGTGTGTTTAACGATAGAACGCCCGCGCCTAAAAAAGATTATGGGCAACTACTTGGCATAATAAGCGATTACGTTATTAATGCAGACAAGCAGTTTTCTTGCAAAGGCGATATCGGCATAGGTTATCCGGGCGTACTTGATGTAACTTCCAAGACCCTGATTTGTCCTAATTTACCTAGTTTGCACGGTCAGAATATCCGTGTCGATCTGAATCAGCGTTTGGACCGACCTATTACCGTACAAAACGATGCCAACTGTTTTGCTCTTTCTGAGTGTTATAAAGGTGCGGCTGAAAATGCACGTATTGCTCTGGCTGTTACTTTAGGTACAGGTCTTGGCGGCGCTATTTGTATTAACAAGCAGATCATTGTCGGCAAAAACGCCAGTGCTGGCGAATTTGGTCATATGGCGATTCCTGGCAATATGCTCCAGCGTCATCCGGAATTACCTGTTACTTTTTGTGGTTGTGGCGGCCAATCATGCTTAGAAACTTATTGTTCCGGTACCGGACTTGCTGGGCTTTATAAGCATTATAAAATCTTAATGGACGGTAGTTGCAGTGATCAAGAAGCGTTGCTTGGTCCTGATATTATTGCAGCATTTGAACGTAAAGAGCCTGTAGCTGAAAAAGTTATCGATGTTTATTTAGATATTCTCGCAGCCGCTTTAGGTGATTTAACCATGTTGTTTGATCCTGATGTGCTCGTGTTTGGTGGCGGTTTGGCTAAATTTTCTGAACTGTATAAACAGTTGCCAGAACGCATGGCTCATTATACTTTCACAAATATGCAGTTACCTGAGTTAAGCATGGCTGTGTTTGGTGGAGAAGGCGGCGTTCGTGGTGCGGCATTATTGAATTATCATGCTCAATAAATGAACACTGAAAACAGAGTTAACGGGCTGTGTAGATTGTTTTTATTGATTGTTTATAAGTGAGAAATAGCACTGCTAAGGTGAAATAAAAGCGAGTATAGATTCAAAAATAAGAAATATTTATTATTTGCCTTGTTTTTGTATAAATAGCCCATATCTAGTATTTTAAGCGACGCACAGACTGTGCGTGAATTAATAAAATCATGGAAATAATTATGACTGAATTAGCAACAAGTGAACAGAAAGGTAGTTACGGTATTGGTCTACAAATGGGTCAACAACTAGCGGCTAACCCATTTGAAGGTTTGGATATCTCAGCTGTTCAAGCTGGTCTTGCAGACGCGTTCGCTGGTGTAGAAAGCAAAGTAAGTAACGAAGAGTTAAACCAAGCTTTCCAACTAATTCACGAAAAACTTGAAGCTGATAAAGCTGAAAAATCAAAAATATTTGCTGCTGAAGGCGAAAAATTCCTAGCTGCAAATGCTGAACGTGAAGAAGTAACTGTAACTGAATCTGGTCTTCAGTTCGAAGTTATCGCTCGTGGCGATATCGAACAAAAACCTACTGCAGAATCTACAGTGCGTGTTCATTACCACGGTACACTAACAGACGGTACTATCTTTGATAGCTCTGTTGAACGTGGTCAACCTGCTGAATTCCCAGTTGGCGGCGTAATCGCTGGTTGGACTGAAGCACTACAACTAATGAATGTTGGTGATAAGCTTAAATTAGCTATCCCACACACATTAGCATACGGTGAGCAAGGTGCGGGCGCTGCAATCGGTCCTTTCCAAGCGCTAGTATTTGAAGTAGAACTTCTAGATATCATCTAATTCGTTAGATGTTGTAATGAAAAGCCAGCTATAGCTGGCTTTTTTGTATCTTGAATTCGATGTATATGTCTTACATAAGACTTTCAGCGGTTAAAATCAGGGATATATCTTCTGTTGATACAAAACACTAGTTGTAAATTTCGTGTCTGTAAGTATCCATAAAGAAATAAATTTCTACATTAGACCATAATTTACTACCGTTCCAAAATAAAATTGGTAAAATTAATTTTTGATATAGATCAATTTATGGATGATGTTTAATGGCTACTTATAACGATTTTAATTGGAAATATTTTTTAGCTTTTCTAATGGTATTTCTTACTGTCCCAACGCTCAATCTTTGGGTTGGTATCTTTGGTTTTATGGGATAAGCCCTTTTATTAGGAATTCGTTTTATACGCCAAAACATAACCCGTTGTCTGTTGCAGATAGCGGGTTTTTTTGTATCTATCACTTGGTAAACTTTTGTTTTAAATTGTATTGATTTTGCATTGTTGTGCATGAAAATGCAGGTTATGATGAAATCTATGCATATATAAATTCAGGGAGATAAGTAAGTGACAAAAGTAGTTAGAATCGCGGTTATGGGCTGTAACGGTAGAATGGGACGCACGATCATTGATGCTATCCAAGAAAGTGAATTCGCCGTCGTTGGCGCCGCTATTGAACGTCCTGAATTTAGTTTGCTTGGTGCGGACATTGGTGAGTTAGCTGGTGTTGGTGTATTAGATATTAAGGTGGGTAGCAATCTTGCCAATGTTGTTGATGACTTCGATATTATTGTTGATTTCACTTCACCAGAAGCCACACTACAACATTTAGACTTTGCTGCTCAGAATAATAAGAAAATTGTGATTGGTACAACTGGCTTTAGTGATGAACAAAAACTATTGATAGCTAAAGCTGCTGAAAGTACTGGGGTGGTATTTGCGCCAAATATGAGTGTTGGCGTGAATGTGATGTTTAAGCTGTTAGAAATGGCGGCTAAAGTAATGGGTGACTATACCGATATTGAAATTATTGAAGGTCATCACCGCCATAAAGTTGATTCACCATCGGGTACTGCGCTTGGTATGGGCGAAGTTATTGCTGATACATTAGGCCGAGATCTAAAGAAAGTGGCCGTTTATGGACGTGAAGGCATTACCGGTGAACGCGATCGTGACACTATTGGTTTTGCAACGATCCGAGCTGGCGATCTCGTGGGTGAACATACGGCTATGTTTGCTGATATTGGTGAGCGTATCGAGATCACGCATAAAGCGTCGAGTCGTATGACGTTTGCGAAAGGTGCGGTGCGTGCTTCTGGCTGGTTGTCAGAGCAAGAAAAAGGCCTTTATACAATGCAAGATGTTCTAGGGTTAAAATAAAGTTAAATTTTATTTGCCAACGTTAATATTTATCTGTACTGTTCGCGGAATTTGCCAAAATTTAGCAGTTTTAAGTGTGCTTTTTATTGTGTAATTATGTAATAAAATAACGAGCTTAGAATTGCTATGCTGTGTACATCCTGGGGTAAATTTTTGATTTTATAAAATTTTATATCTATTTTTGGAGGTTGTCTTGAGTAATATCGCCTTGTTGGTGTTGGAAGACGGAACTATATTCCGTGGTGTATCTATCGGTGCAATTGGTCACTCGGTAGGGGAAGTCGTTTTTAATACGTCGATGACAGGTTATCAGGAAATATTAACCGACCCATCCTATTCCCGTCAGATTGTTACACTCACTTACCCACACATTGGAAATACAGGTACTAATACCGAAGATGAAGAATCTTCATCAGTCCATGCCTGTGGACTGATCATCCGAGACCTCCCGCTAATCACTTCTAATTTCCGTAATCAACAAACTCTTTCAGATTATCTCACCGAACGTAATGTCGTTGGCATCGCCGATATCGATACTCGTAAACTAACCCGCATTTTACGTGAAAAAGGCGCTCAAGCCGGTTGTATAATTGCTGCTGACTCTATCAACGGTGAACTCGATGCAGCACAAGCATTGGAGTTAGCTAAAGCGTTTCCTGGTTTGAAAGGTATGGATTTAGCGAAAGAAGTCACAGTGAGTGAGTCATATGAATGGAATCAAGGTAGCTGGACGCTCGAGCATGGTCTGCCTGCTGAAAGCAAAGATACTCGCTTTCATGTAGTTGCTTACGATTACGGTGTGAAACGTAATATTTTACGCATGTTAGTTGACCGTGGTTGTCGCTTGACAGTTGTGCCAGCGCAAACATCGGCAAAAGATGTTCTAGCACTTAATCCTGATGGCATTTTCTTATCTAACGGACCTGGTGATCCAGAACCGTGTGATTATGCAATCAATGCGATTAAAGAGATCTTAGCAACAGATATACCCGTTTTTGGTATTTGTTTAGGCCACCAGTTACTTGCTTTGGCAAGTGGTGCGAAAACATTAAAAATGAAATTTGGTCATCACGGTGCTAACCACCCAGTGAAAGACATGGAACGCGATGTGGTTATGATCACTGCACAAAACCATGGTTTTGCTGTAGATGAAAATACATTGCCTGAAAATCTCATTATGACGCATAAGTCATTATTCGATTCATCTTTACAGGGTATTCATCGTACTGATAAACCAGCGTTTAGCTTCCAGGGCCACCCTGAAGCAAGCCCAGGTCCAAACGATGCTGCGCCACTGTTTGATCATTTCATCGAACTGATGGAAAAATACTCGGCAGCAAACCAAGCCTAAGCCTGATATCAAGTAGAGAGATTAGTTATGCCAAAACGTAATGATATAAAAAGTATTTTGATCTTGGGCGCAGGTCCAATTGTAATTGGCCAAGCCTGTGAGTTTGATTACTCAGGTGCTCAAGCTTGTAAAGCGCTGCGTGAAGAAGGTTACCGAGTTATTTTAGTTAACTCGAATCCTGCGACAATCATGACTGACCCAGAAATGGCTGATGCGACTTATATTGAGCCTATTCATTGGGAAGTTGTACGCAACATTATTGAAAAAGAACGCCCTGATGCCGTATTGCCAACGATGGGCGGACAAACAGCCCTGAACTGTGCACTAGAATTAGAAAGTAACGGTGTGCTGGCTGAATTTGGTGTTGAGCTGATTGGCGCAACTGCTGACGCAATTGATAAAGCTGAAGACCGTAGTCGTTTCGATAAAGCGATGAAAGCCATTGGCCTTGAAACGCCGCGCGCAGGTATTGCACATACGCTTGAAGAAGCACATGGTGTACTCGCTGAAGTCGGTTTTCCATGTATTATTCGTCCGTCATTCACCATGGGTGGCACGGGCGGTGGTATCGCTTATAACATGGAAGAGTTTAACGATATTTGTGCCTTAGGCTTAGATCTGTCTCCAACCACTGAGTTATTAATCGATGAATCATTAATCGGTTGGAAAGAGTACGAAACTGAAGTAGTTCGTGATAAAAATGATAACTGTATTATCGTCTGTACTATTGAAAACTTCGATCCTATGGGCATCCATACCGGTGACTCTATTACCGTTGCACCAGCACAAACACTTACCGATAAAGAATACCAAATCATGCGTAATGCATCGATGGCTGTTCTACGTGAGATTGGTGTTGAAACGGGTGGTTCAAACGTACAGTTTGGTATCAACCCTGAAGATGGCCGTATGGTTATCATCGAAATGAACCCGCGTGTGTCGCGCTCGTCTGCGCTAGCGTCAAAAGCAACTGGTTTCCCGATTGCTAAGATTGCAGCAAAATTAGCAGTGGGTTATACGTTAGATGAGTTATCAAATGACATTACTGGCGGTACCACTCCAGCTTCATTTGAGCCTACCTTAGATTACGTTGTTACTAAGATCCCTCGTTTTAACTTTGAGAAGTTTGCTGGTGCGAATGACCGTTTAACGACTCAAATGAAATCTGTTGGTGAAGTGATGGCGATTGGCCGTAACTTCCAAGAGTCATTGCAAAAAGCGCTGCGTGGTTTAGAGATTGGTAAGAACGGTTTCGACCCTGAAGTTAATTTAAGTGATGATACTGCCGCAGCGAAAATTCGCCATGAATTAACCGAAGCGGGTGCCGAACGCATATTCTACATTGCAGATGCTTTCCGTAGTGGTATGTCTCGCGATGATATTTATGCCATTACACGTGTCGATCACTGGTTCCTAGTTCAAATTGAAGATATCGTTAAAGCTGAAGCTAAGGTTGAAAAGGTTGGTATGTCCGGCTTGGATGAAACATTACTGCGCCAATTAAAGCGTAAAGGTTTCTCTGATTTACGTCTTTCAAAACTGGCAGGTGTGAGCGAAAACGAAATGCGTAAATTACGCTACCGTTTAGATATTCTGCCAATTTATAAGCGTGTTGATACTTGCGCTGCTGAATTTTCAAGTGACACTGCTTATATGTATTCTTCATATGATGAAGAATGTGAAGCACAACCGACTGATAAAGAAAAAATCATGATCATCGGTGGTGGTCCAAACCGTATCGGCCAAGGTATTGAATTTGATTACTGTTGTGTACACGCTGCATTAGCAATGCGTGAAGACGGTTATGAAACCATTATGGTGAATTGTAATCCTGAAACAGTTTCAACAGATTATGATACATCAGACCGTTTATACTTCGAACCTATTACACTTGAAGATGTATTGGAAATCGTTCGAATAGAAAAGCCAAAAGGCGTGATTGTACAATACGGTGGTCAAACACCTCTTAAACTCGCACGTGATTTAGAAGCAGCTGGTGTACCTATCATCGGTACTTCACCTGACGCGATTGACCGTTCTGAAGATAGAGAGCGTTTCCAACAAGCCGTTGACCGTTTAGGTTTATTACAACCAGAAAACGACACTGTTACAACGACAGAGCAAGCGATTATTTCTGCTGAGTCTATCGGTTATCCGTTAGTTGTACGTCCATCTTATGTATTAGGTGGTCGTGCGATGGAAATCGTTTATGACGAAATAGACTTACGTCGTTACTTTAAAGAAGCGGTGAGTGTTTCTAACGAGTCGCCAGTACTGCTGGATCGTTTCTTAGATAATGCGATTGAGCTGGATGTTGATGCAATTTGTGATGGTAAAGACGTTATTATCGGCGGCATCATGGAGCATATCGAGCAAGCGGGTGTTCACTCGGGTGATTCTGGTTGCTCATTACCACCATATTCACTCGGTAAAGAGATTCTTGATGTGATTCGTGGTCAAGTTCGAGCGCTGGCTTTAGAGCTTGGTGTTCTTGGCCTAATGAATACGCAATTTGCAGTTAAAGAAGGTAAGGTTTACTTAATCGAAGTTAATCCGCGCGCTGCTCGTACCGTGCCGTTTGTATCGAAAGCGACAGGTGTTGCTCTGGCCAAAGTTGCAGCTCGAGTTATGGCTGGACAAACGCTGAAAGAACTCAACTTCACTAAAGAAATTATTCCACCTTATTATTCAGTAAAAGAAGTAGTTTTACCATTTGCTAAGTTCCCTGGTTCAGATCCACTATTGGGTCCTGAAATGCGCTCAACAGGTGAAGTCATGGGCGTCGGTGATACTTTTGCTGAAGCATACGCTAAAGCACAGCTTGGAGCATCGGCGGAAGTTGTTAAACAAGGCCGAGCTTTATTATCTGTACGTAACAGCGATAAGTACCGTGTTGCTGAATTAGCTAAACAGTTATTGGAACTTGGTTTTGCTATTGATGCAACTCATGGCACGGCGGTGGTACTGGGTGAAGCAGGTATTAATCCACGTCTAGTTAACAAGGTTGATGAAGGCCGTCCACATATTCTTGACCGTATCAAGAATAATGAGTATGCCTATATCATTAATACAACTGAAGGCCGTATTGCGATTGAAGATTCACGTGAATTACGTGCAGCAGCATTGCGCTATAAAGTTAACTACACAACGACTTTAAATGCCGCGTTTGCATCTTGTCAGGCTCATTCTGCGGATGATCGTGGTACTGTTCGCTCAGTGCAAGAACTACATAAACGTATCGTTTAGTTTTCGTTTAACTATTAACGGATAACCGAACTTGTTAAAATAAAAAACCTCGCTAATTTAGCGAGGTTTTTTTTATTTCTAAACAAAATATTACATCTCAAACTCTAACTCTATGAAGGTACAACCTTTCACGCAACTCACACCTGTTTTCTTGTCATTATCACCTTTCACTGGCGGTAATAATTTAAGTGCTTGCTGGCATTTAGGGCACAAGACCTTTTTCCCTAGGCAAACTTTTTTAATGATATTACGTTGTTCATGAAATGATTTTGAACTGGTTTTATTGATATCTGAAAAATCTATTTTTTGCATATTAACTCTTTAACAAACACCTTCGAAATAGGATTGGTTAGATCAAAGGCTGTATTTGATTAGTGTGAGGGTACTCAAGCTCTATTCAGCATTTTACCTCTTTATTATGAAAAAAGGATCGCTAAATTAGATTTATTCTAAGGTTTAAACCTAAACATTCGTAGATAAACTGCTGTCGCTGCGGATCTTACTTGTTTTGGGGAGAACGTAGTTGATAAATACTGAGTTATGTAAGCATATATATCGAAACAATGGGGATTGGATTCGACATCGAGGGATGACCTTGCTAGAGCTACTAATTGTCTTAGCCGTTTTGAGTTGTTTAGCTGGGGCTGGGGTTAGTTCATATGGCCCACTGTTTAATAAAAGCAAGATTACAGGGTTAACGAATGAATTAGTTGAGGTGATAAAAGGAGTTCAGCAGAGCGCTATTATGAGTAATCAAAATTACTATTTTGATATGCATAATGATCAAAGTGTTAACTGCTGGAGCATCGCTACTCAAAGTGGGTGTCATTGTAATAGCGAAACGGTTGCTGCTTGCTCTGTACATTATTCAATTAATGAACCGCAATATAAACACGTCACTGTTAATGGTAACCGCGAGCAACTAATTTTCTCACCAATGTTTGGTTACAGTAATGCAGGAAGTTATAAATTATCAATCTCAGGCTATGCGACAAAAATAGTCATTAGCTCACTTGGGCGGATCCGTATCTGTACTGACGTGGGAGATATCAATCTATATGCGGTGTGTTAGCTTTATGGTTCAAGGCTTCAGCTTAATAGAACTGCAGATAGCGTTAGCTTTAGCGCTGTTATCTTTCGGGGGAATTTTTCAATTCCATACTTCGCTGCTTATTAGTGATTATAAAGCCCAACAATACCAAAAGGTTAATGACGCAGCAGGGCAGGTACTTACCATTATGCAGCGAGAGCTTATGCGGGCTGGTTTTATTCAAAGAATTTCAGCCAGTGA
>Ga0209396_1002044_pt1 | contig 21668 bp, 16 predicted proteins | sample GOMGulsemesocosm_6_FD_184638 | JGI IMG/M metagenome (GOLD analysis project Ga0209396, IMG submission 184638) | Methane-oxidizing microbial communities from mesocosms in the Gulf of Mexico - GOM8C Gulf of Mexico (SPAdes) (version 2) | ecosystem: Environmental > Aquatic > Marine > Cold seeps...
ACATTTTAATTTCGTTAACCGTGTCTAAACCGTAACCTGACTTAATTTCTACCGTGGTAACACCTTGTTGATGTAAAGCAGTTAAACGCGGTAAAGCACTGGCAAGTAACTCTTGCTCACTGGCTTTTCTTGTTGATGTAACGGTTGAAACGATGCCACCACCAGCGTTTGCTATTTCTTGATAGCTTTTACCTTGTAAGCGCATTTCAAATTCGTTGGCTCGATTACCGCCATAAACTAGGTGTGTATGACAATCAATTAATCCCGGAGTTAACCACTGCCCCTTACCATCAATCACCTTAACTTTATCTGCATCATAACTTGGTAGCTCGGCTTCTTTTCCTAGCCAGACAATTTTCCCCTCTGCGATAGCCAATGCGCCTTGGTTAACTTCACCATAGCTATTGCCACCATCAGTCATAGTAGCCAAATTAACGTTAATATAAAGGGTTTGCCAAGAATTTGAATTAGTCATAAAAGTGCCTGATAATCGTGATAAAATAGTTGTCACTTGAAATAAAAAAGATCCGCATCAACTTACTTATAAAAGTTATTGCTAAAATAAAGATAGTTATAGTCTTTAATCGCCAAGTTTGCTCTCTGGTAAGCTAATCTTACCGATTTAATATAAATTCTACCTTTTATCCTATCAACACACAACTTGTATATACAACCCTTGCCTTTTACTGAGATTTATGCGACCTTATCATTAAGTTAACTTCAGAACCCGCCTAAATACGGCGCAAAACACAATGGCAACGAACAGCGATAACACAGAAAATAAATCAGCTAAACCGGCTAAATATACCGTGATAAAACAATATATTCGTGAAAATATTGAATCAGGTGAGTGGCCGCAACATGCCAAAGTACCTTCAGAAAATGAATTAACAGTACAATTCAATGTTAGTCGTATGACTGCCCGTCGTGCTTTACAAGAGCTCACTGAACAAGGAATTTTAGTACGTTCTCAAGGCGCTGGTACTTTTGTCGCTACCTTTAAATCACAATCGTCATTACTTGAGATTCGAAATATTAGTGATGAGATTAGTGAGCGTGGTCATCAGCATAAAGCTAAACAGTTATTACTAAGATCGATTGCTGTTACTGAAGAGTTAGCCATTTTACTCAACTTAAAAAATAATGAACATGTGTTTTATTCTGAGATATTACATTTTGAAAATGATCAATCGATCCAATTAGAGCAACGTTATGTAAATGCCAGTTTAGTGCCTGAATATTTATTACAAGACTTTACAGTAATAACCCCACATGAATACCTGTCTTCTGTAGCACCATTAACCGAAGCAACACATGAAATTGAAGCGGTTCAAGCAAGTTCAGCAATTTGCTCACAATTAAATATAGAAGCGAACACCCCTTGTTTACAAGTCAAACGTCGTACTTGGTCTAAACAAGGCGTTGTTAGTGTCGCTATTTTAACATCACCCGGTGATAAATATCGCTTAGGTAGTCACTTAGTTTTTTAAGCGTTATCAAAGTAGATACTTTAACTAGCTTATAACTCAGCTCACCCATTCCATGAAGCACTTGAGAAAAGAGTTGATACTACTTTCGAAATGAGTTTCAGAGCTATTCCTGTTTATACTGAATAGCTCTGATATTTTACATTTACAGTGATAAATTATTTAAAATATCATCATCAACTAGGTTCGCTAAAGTCACCTTAAGTTTAGGCGTTCTGGCCATTTCGCGTTTTATTGCAAAATTAGCTTCTGAGTTACGTGCCCAACTTCGACGTGCAATACCGTTGTTAACATCAAACAACAACATTGATTTTAGTTTACGCTCCGCATCAGCAGTACCATCAAGTAACATACCAAAACCGCCGTTAGTTACTTCACCCCAACCAACACCGCCACCATTATGGATAGAAACCCAAGTAGCACCACGGAAGCTATCACCAATAACATTATGAATAGCCATATCAGCAGTAAATCGACTACCATCATAAATATTAGAGGTTTCACGGTATGGTGAATCGGTACCACTAACATCATGATGATCACGACCTAATACTACCGGGCCAATTTCACCGCTGTTAATGGCATCATTAAAGGCTTTAGCAATTTCCATTCTTCCTTGTGCATCGGCATAAAGAATACGAGCTTGCGAGCCAACCACTAAATTGTTTTGCTTGGCGTCTTTAATCCAAGTGATGTTGTCTTGCATTTGTTGCTGAATTTCTTCAGGCGATTCTTGCATGAGTTTTTCAAGAACACTTGCAGCAATGGCATCAGTTTTATCTAAATCTTCAGACTTACCCGAAGCACATACCCAGCGAAATGGTCCAAAGCCATAATCAAAACACATAGGGCCTAGGATATCTTGCACGTATGATGGATATTTAAAGTCAATGCCATTTTCAGCCATAACATCGCCACCGGCGCGTGAAGCTTCAAGTAAAAATGCATTACCGTAATCAAAGAAGTAAGTGCCGCGTGCTGTATGTTTATTTACTGCATCGGCATGGCGTCTAAGTGTTTCTTGCACTTTAACTTTGAACACTTCTGGCTCTTCTCGAATTAATCTATTCGACTCTTCATAGCTAACATCTACCGGGTAGTAACCGCCTGACCAAGGGTTATGTAATGAGGTTTGGTCTGATCCTAAGTGAATGAAAATTTCTTGTTCGAAAAAGCTTTCCCATACATCTACTATGTTACCTATGTAGGCAATTGATACCACTTCCTCGGCAGCTTGTGCTTCTTTAACACGTGTTACCAATTCATCCATATTATCAATTAACTCGTCAACCCAACCTTGCTGATGACGCTTAGTAGCAGCATTGGCATTCACTTCTGCACAAACTGTAATACAATTAGCAATATTACCCGCTTTAGGTTGCGCACCACTCATGCCACCTAAACCTGCTGTTAGGAATATTTTCCCCTTAGAGGTTTCGCCCTTAGTTAATACCTTACGAAAGGCATTCATCACCGTGATAGTAGTGCCATGAACAATGCCTTGTGGGCCAATGTACATGAAAGAACCTGCAGTCATTTGTCCGTATTGCGTAACACCTAGAGCATTAAATTTTTCCCAATCATCTGGTTTAGAGTAATTAGGAATCATCATACCATTAGTAACCACAACGCGTGGTGCTTCTGCAGATGACGGGAATAATCCCATAGGATGACCAGAATAAAGGTGTAAAGTTTGGTCATTTTCCATTTCACTTAAATACTTCATCGACAACAAGTATTGTGCCCAGTTTTGAAAAACTGCACCGTTGCCGCCATAAGTAATTAGCTCTTCAGGATGCTGTGCCACAGCAGGATCTAAATTGTTTTCAACCATTAACATGATTGCCGCAGCTTGCGTACATTTAGCTGGGTAATCGCTAACCGAACGTGCTTTCAAAGCATAACTTGGCTTGAAACGGTACATATAAATACGACCGAAATCTTTTAGCTCTTGAGCAAACTCAAGCGCTAATTCTTGATGCCATTCTTTAGGGAAGTAACGCAGTGCATTTCGTAACGCTAACTGTTTTTCATCGCTATTAAGAATATCTTTACGTTTCGGAGCACGGTTTGCATCTGCTGGGTAAGGCTTCGCTTGTGGCAAGACACTTGGAATACCTTGTTTAATTTCTTCTTGGAAAGTCATTGCTGTTATCATAGTAATGGTCCCTTTATTAATGGTTTAAGCTAACGGTAAACGCTTGTGACTTAACTAATCTGATCATGGCATCAATGTCAGGCTTTAATAGTCTATCTTCTTCAAGTTTAGCGACTTTATCTCTGATTATTTTGTGGTTCAATTCAATAATATCAGAACATTTATTTGGGCGTCTAAACTCAAGAGCTTGCGCCGCATACATTAACTCAATAGCCAATATTTTTTCTAAATTACCTAAAATTTGATTTAATTGTCTGCCAGAAATACTACCCATAGAAACATGATCTTCCTGACCCATAGAGGTAGGAACACTATCAGCAGATGGTGGGAAACAAAGTGATTTGTTTTCTGTTACCAATGCAGCTGTTGCATATTGCGGGATCATCATGCCTGAGTTTAAGCCACCTGCAGAGGTCAATAATCTTGGTAAACCGTGAATACCTTCTAATAATAGGTAACAACGTCTGTCTGAAATGTTGCCCAACTCTGATGCGGCAATCGAAGCATAATCAAGCACCATTGCCAGCGGTTGGCCATGAAAGCTACCACCTGAAATTGCTTCTTCGCTACTGATAACAATTGGGTTATCAGTAACCGAATTCATTTCAATTTCAACTAATTCTTCTAAGTGATAATAGGCATTACGTGATGCGCCATGCACTTGTGGAATACAACGTAATGAATAAGGGTCTTGTACACGGTCACATTCTTCATGATCAGCCATGTTTTGTGAATCTTTAAAGAACTCTCTCATGCGCGCCGCAACAACAAGGTTACCTTTAAAGGCACGTGTTTGATGTAGCTCGTCTCTAAATGGAGATTCGCTGCCTTGCATGCCTTCAATACTCATTGCACCTGTCATATCAGCTAGGTCTAATAAGTAGCGCATTTTAGTTAATGCTGTGATGCCATGCGATAAAATAAATTGTGTGCCGTTAATTAATGCCAAACCTTCTTTTGCTTGCAGGTCCATAACTTCTAGACCATGTTCGCTTAGTAGTGGTGCTGCTGGCACTATTTCTCTATTTTTCCCCTCTTCACCTTGCCAAAATTCACCTTCGCCTAATAATGGTAAAAATAAGTGAGAAAGTGGTGCTAAATCACCGGATGCACCTACAGAGCCTTGCTCAGGTACCACGGGAATCAAATCAAGTTTGATAAACGCTAACATACGTTCTACTACTTCAAGGCGAATACCTGAAAAACCTTGACTAAGTGCGTGTACCTTAGTGATAAGCATCAGCTTTGAAATTGCTTTTTCAATTGGCTCACCAACACCTACCGCATGAGTGATAAGCAGGTTTTTTTGTAATAAATTAGTATCTTCAGGAGAAATTTGTGTATCGCATAACGGACCAAAACCCGTATTAATACCATAGACTGCTTTGTCTGAAGCGGCCATTTTATCGACTCTTTGGCGACTTGTATTGATTTTATCTATCGCTTCTTGGCAAAGCTCAGCTTGAATACTGCCGTTAGCAATACCATTTACGATATCAAGATTTAAACGGTCTATACCATATTTAAACGTCATCTGAATGCTCCTAAAATATCTATATGTTTTTTAGCAAAGTGCTATTTTTTTGTGCACAACGTGCAACTAATGAAGTTATTTTAACTTGCTCTATATGTTTTATAAATACATAATAATCGTAATTCATTCCGGATTTACCGAACTAATAAGAAGATAAGTATGCAAGTTCATGACGTTGATTTACGTTTACTGCGAATATTCGTCGCAATCGTTGAGTGTGGCGGTTTATCAGCGGCAGAGTCTCGCTTAAATATAGGCCGTTCTACCATAAGTGCCCACTTATCGGATTTAGAAGTTCGCTTAGGCATTAAATTATGTAAACGTGGTAGAAGCGGTTTTGAAATAACAGAAACCGGGCGAGTTACTTATCAAGCATCTTTAGAGCTACTACAGCAATGTGAAGCGTTTACCAGTACAGTAGCCAGTTCAAAAAACGAACTCTCTGGCCGGGTAACGATTGCGACTATTGATACTTTTGTCAGCGATCCTCGTTGTGGTGTTGCCCGTGTTATTTCAGCATTAAAGGCGAAGGGGGATAATCTCCAGTTTGATATAAATGTCTGTGAAGCTCGTGAAGTAGAAACATCAGTCGCCAATGGTCGATCGTTAGTCGGCCTTGGGGTGAGTCGCCATCATCTTCGCGGTTTGGATTATTACCCTTTGCATAATGAAACCAACTATCTCTATTGTGGTAAAGGGCACAAATTATTCAATTGTACTGATTCAGAAATTAATAAATTGCTTGAAACATCCGAAGTGATCACCAGTAACTATATGCGTGATAAAGAAGTTCGGAATGATGGTTTAAATTATCAAAACAGTGCTACCGCCTACCATGATGAAGGCATAGCTCACCTAATATTATCGGGTGAATTTATTGGTTATTTGCCAGAGCATTATGCCAACTTTTGGGTTGATAAGGACTTATTTAAGTCGATTCTTCCGCAAAAGTACTCTTATCAAATTCCCGTAATGCTGATTTCATCAAAAAACAACATCATCTCACCACTGGCAAAAGCCTTGATAGAAGAAATTAAGCGTTGCCATTCTTTTGAATAATGTGGAATTAGAGAACATAGTCACTCAAAAGTAAAAAACATACAAAAAAAGGGCTAGAAAATTAGCCCTTTTTAACGATTCGTCTCTACTTTTAAAGCGCAGCTCTAATTTCTTCTGCCGTTTTTAACCGTCGTATTTCGTCAAATAACTCATTAGCTTGTTGATAATGACCTTTTAAATATTTCAGCCACTGCTTGATACGATTACAATAATACTTACTCTTATCTCCGTGAGTTTCAAATTCTGTATAAGCCGATAATATAGCCAGTACTTCTGACCAAGGCATAATATCGCTTTCTTGTTTAATGACCTGTCCTAGGTTTGGAACAGTCAGTGCGCCACGACCAACCATAATATCAGTGCAGCCAGAAATTTCTCGACATTTCATTGCATCTTCTAAATTCCAAATCTCACCATTAGCGATTACGGGAATATTAATGGCATTTTTAATTTTAGCAATCCAATGCCAATGTGCAGGTGGCTTGTAACCTTCGACTTTAGTTCTGGCATGTACCGTAAGTTCATTGGCTCCTGCAGCTTCAACTGCTTGACCATTTTCTATGGCGAGGGTTTTGTCTTCATAACCCAAACGAATTTTAGCACTAACAATGGTGTCGCTAGGTACGGCTTCTTTAACGGCTTTTATTATTTGGTATAGGTTTTCAGGATCTTTTAATAAAATTGAGCCGCCACGATTTTTATTAACCGTTTTAGAGGGGCAACCAAAGTTTAAATCAATGCCACTTGAGCCAAGCTCAATCACCTTAGCGGCATTTTCAGCCATATAACCTGGATCTTGTCCCAGCAGTTGTACACGAACAGGTGTGCCCGCTTTAGTGCAGCTGCCGTAAACATCAGCATCAATTAACTCTGGGCAGTAACGATGAAAAACACGCTCAGGAAGAACTTGGTCAACCACGCGAATAAACTCAGTGACACAGAGATCGTAACTACCTACTTGCGTAAGTAAATCACGCATTCTGTAATCCAGCACGCCTTCCATAGGCGCAAGTACAACACGCATTAGTATGAAGATTCCTTTGTGGTTGTCATTAATTTAGCCGCTTTGTTTATCCGAAAACGAGTACTTACTTGAATGAGTAAAAAATAAAAAGCTAACGTTAAAAGGGCGACAGTAAGATGGATAAATAGTGTATGTGCCTGTATGCTTTTTTCCCATAAAAAAACGGGCCCAGCATAACTCACATAAAAAAGGTCTAAAATAGTGACATGAGCCCACACTACAATAAACAGTAGTTTAGCCTGATGGCGAGTGATAAATTTTATTGGTAGTAAATTCAAAGGTAGGCTCTGTAATAAATGTCCGCACTAGTATATCAAAAGCGTTAACGCCCTGTACTATATTCAGCTAAACATAAACAAAAGGCTCTACTCGACTTGTCCAAGCCATGTAAGTAAATCATCATGAAAAAATGTATAAGCTAACGCTTCAGAAGTTTTTTTACCTGAAACTATTTTAGGAGCGCTTACAGATATTAAGTCATTTTCTTCAAAATTAGGCCTTGGTAACCTTAAGGCGTTTGCCGCAGCTTGGTAATATTGCTTTTTCGTTACCTGAGTTGAACTAACACCATTAAAAATACCGCTATCGATATCACTTTGTAATAAAGTATGAATAAGACCGACGGCATCATGTTGATGAATCAAATTAACTATTGCCTGTGGGCTATTTAGCATACGACCATTTAAAAGAAACTTGCCAGGATGGCGGTTTGGACCGACTAAGCCAGCTAACCTAAGTACATAAGCCTTTTTATTAACTTGGTTATCATCTGAGTTGTTACCGCTATTTTTATTAAAACTATGCTCATTGAAATTTAGCACGGCTTGTTCAGCATCATTTAAGATGGATACTTTATCTGCAGTCAAATCTAACTCGATACTTTCATCAACCTGTCCAGATAAACCATTATATATAGCGCTGCTACTTAGTAGAATAATCTGCTCGACGTAATTCGCTACTTTTGCTGATTCAACTAGCTGCTTCACTTTGTCTGCATAGTCAACACGACCTTGCCTAAATTGTGGCGTAATAGCGATGACCAAACATTGCTGCTTAAAAATGGCGTGGGTATTTAGTAACGCCTGCTCTGCTGGTAAGCTCAAAACTTCAGCCTTGATACCTAGGCTTTTTAGCTGCGCAGTATTATCAATATTACTGCGCGTGGCAAGTACACTTATGTCTTGTGATTTTAACTGGTTCGCTAATGCACTACCTAACCATCCACAACCGACGATACCTACTGAGGAAACGGCCTTATCACTTACTTCGTTACTCTTCATATATCCTCTCATTACCTCTATTGAAGCTGCTCGAATGATTTTATTTGTTTAATTAACTCTTTAGCTAATCCATTAGGCATGGGGATTGATAGATTATATTGGGATATTTTCCAGCCTAAGTCTGTTTTGATTAATACCCCTGAGCCACGACAAATGCCGTAAGTATCACTAAATAATAACTCATCAAAAAAGGCAACCTGCCCTTTTTTAACCAAACTTATATGTCGCTTTTGGGGAGTGTAGAGCCAACCTTTACCTTTTGAAAAATATGGCATGACAAAGGATTTAAACTCTTCTTTAGTCCAGCGCTCTGTGGCATCAGTACCAAGAAAAATGGCATCTTGGCTAAGTAAGTCAAAATAAGGTTTTACCTGCGCATCTGCTGCAGCTTGATGAAAGCTATTTAATACTTTATCAATGCTATTTTTTTCCAGCATCACTTTATCATCAGCTATGCTGGAAAAACTCATTATACTCAGCACTAGCCCAAAAGTTAGCGTTTTCATTAATAGGAAAAGCGTATTCATGATTATTCTCTGTTTTTATTATCTATTAGTATTAATGGGCTTTATTTTTGCTTTTGTCTTTCGCAGCTAATACCACATAACTACCGGTAAAGGTTGCTGCTATCTTATCACCACTATAAAGGTGGGCGGTTAAATTAATGCGTGCATTTCTTCCCTGTTTCAAGCGGTTAAAGTCCCCCTCTACAGAGTCAACACTTACTATCGCATAGCCAATGCCCGTTATAGGTGCCTGGTATTTGATATTCGCCTCAGCAAGCACTATGTCACCTTTGAGCTGTAACTGCTGTAATTGTAAATACACCCAGCCCCAGCCAGATAATGTCGCTAAAGTATAAATACTTCCAGCAAACATAGTGTTATGTAAATTTTTATTAAAGTCTCCATCACAATGAGTCATAAGTTGCTCACCATCATAATAACTAATTTCAATATTCATCGCCTTACTGAGCGGAATAGTTTGGTGCCAAACATTTTGTAAGGATAAAGCTAAGTCTTGTTGATGCCTTTCATCAAGAGCTAACTCTTTACTCATGGTGAAGTGCTTAATTTCATCAAATAATAGGTGCGAAAAGCCCTTTGAGATATAACCAAGCTTCTGATAAAAAGATAAAGCAATTTCTCGAGCATTTAATGTAAGCTCTGTAATTCCCAATTTTTTCGCTTGCTGCTCTAGCGCTTCAATAATTTGTCGACCTAATCCCTTCCCTTGAGCTGACGGACAAACCGCCATAAAACGAATTTGTCCGCTGTACTGACTAGTTTTCTCTAAACGGCCAACGGCAAGCACCTTACGATTGTCATCCATTATCATACGATGAAAGCTTTCTTTTTCAAGGCTATCACGTTCGCTACCTAAGGCTTGCCCCCATGGTCGACGTAATACTTGCCAGCGCAGTTGGTAATATTGTTCGAATTCTAAAACGGTTTTTGGTGACCTGCAGAGATTCATTGGCTATCCTTACACTTATTCAATGTTATTTAAATTTAATTTAGGAACTGGTTAATGCAGCTGACAAAACATTTAGCCCAAGGTCGGTTAGTGTATTTAAGCAAACAACAAGATGCAATATCGGTCAGTGAAAATGATTATTACCGTTGGATGGCATTTAGTGATGTTGTGCAAAGTGTTATGAACAAACGTAAGCCCGGCCAATTGACCCTGCCACACCAAATAGCAATAATGTTACCACTACTTTTTTTTAGACCAACTCGTATTATTGAGTTGGGCCTAGGCGGCGGTAACCTCACACGATTTTTGCAGCATTTATCATCCAATGTAAATTTAACCACAGCTGAATACTCATCGCAGGTAATTGAGAGCTTTGAAAGTCATTTCAATCCAGAAAATATTGATTTCGATATAGTTTATGCTGATGGTATGACATGGTTAAAGGATCAGGACTCTGTAGACCTTGATTGGATTATTTGTGATGTTTATCAGTCGAAAGAATTTGGTTTTGATGTCATCATCAAACAGCTTGAGACCTTAACGGATAAGTTAGCCTCTCAATCATGTCTGTCAATTAACTTACCTGATATCAGCGATACTGATATCAATTTATGTTTAACAATATTACAGCAGTTACAGCCAAATCATCATATCACTTACTTTAATATTCCAAATTACCTCAACATAGTGATTCATTTAACACCCAAAAGTTGGTTACTGCACAAATTAATAAAACGAAATAAACAAAGCTATTTAACTCCGGTCATAGCACAGCGGTGGCGTAAATTTTGGCCCCATGGCCTACAACTTAATTAATGCTGTTATCTAAAGGTACAAAAATTATGACAATAAAAAAGCTTAGCTATTAAAAGTGATAACGAATACCTAGACTACTCATCAGCTGGAACTCTACATCGCTGTCTCGGCTACCTTGCTCTTTCACAAAGTTAATAGCTGGAGCAAGTGATGCATATACTGACCACTTAGGTGCAAACTTCCAATCAGCACCTGCAGGAGCTCGCAAAACAAAACCTTCTTTAATGTCGTTAGTATCATCCCACGCATAACCAGCGCCACCGGCAACGTAAAACGTTAGCGGTCGCTTTGAAAAAAATTTACTTTTTGACAATAAGTCGTAGTGCCAAAAAGCAACATCAACCCCCATGCCATCGGTACCAATAATAAATTCAAACGAGTTTCCAAATTGCACATTAACACTTAAACCGTAATCAACGGCAACTGCTAACTTAATAGTTGAGCTAAAATCCTGAGTTGATGGTGTTGAAAACACCCCAAGGATATCAGACTCTGCATTTGCTTGGTACGTGATCGCAAGTAAGCCTGTACAAGCGACAGCTTTACATAATTTATTCATTCTTATCACTTCCATAATGAAGGCTTTCATTTAACTGCTTAATATTTTATAAAAATTAAGCATAAAAAAAGGATGCCGAAGCATCCTTTTTATCAAAAAACAATTAAAAATTAATTATTTTTTAGCAGCTCGTTTAGCAGCATCAGCAGCTTTAACTTCTGCGATAACTACTTCAGCTACGTTGTTAGGACAAGGCATGTAGTGAGAGAATTCCATAGAGAATTGACCACGACCTGATGTCATTGTACGTAGAGATCCGATGTAACCGAACATTTCTGAAAGAGGTACGTCAGCTTTAATACGAACACCAGAAACACCTGCGTCTTGACCACCGATCATGCCACGACGACGGTTTAAATCACCAATAACATCACCAACGTGATCGTCAGGCGTAAACACATCAACTTTCATGATAGGTTCAATTAACTGTGCACCAGCTTTTGGAATTGATTGACGGAAAGCACCACGAGCAGCAAGTTCAAATGCAACAGCAGATGAATCGACAGCATGGAAACCACCATCGTATAATTCGATTTCAACGTCAAGTACAGGGAAGCCAGCAAGAACACCAGTCTCCATCATGCCTTTAAAGCCTTTCTCGATTGCTGGGAAGAATTCTTTAGGAACATTACCACCAACAACAACAGAGCTGAATACGAAACCAGAACCAGGTTCGCCGGGCTTGATACGGTAATCAATTTTACCGAACTGACCAGAACCACCAGATTGTTTCTTATGTGTGTAAGAATCTTCAATTGCAGTCGTGATAGTTTCACGGTAGGCAACTTGTGGCTTACCAACTTCTAATTCAACACCGTAAGTACGTTTTAGAATATCTACTTTGATATCTAAGTGAAGCTCACCCATACCAGATAAAATCGTTTCACCTGAATCTTGATCAGTTTCAACTTTAAACGTAGGATCTTCTGCAACCATTTTACCGATAGCAAGACCCATTTTCTCAGTAGAACCTTTATCTTTAGGTGTTACAGAGATTGAGATTACAGGCTTAGGGAATACCATAGCTTCTAAGACGATTGGGTTCTTAGGATCACATAATGTGTGACCTGTCTGAACGTTACTTTTCATACCAACAATTGCGATGATATCACCGGCTTGAGCAGACGTAAGTTCGTTACGGTCATCGGCTTGCATTTCACACATACGGCCAACACGCTCAGTTTTACCTGTTGCAGCGTTAAGAATGGTATCGCCTTTCTTCAATGTACCTGAATAGATACGTACGAAAGTTAATGTACCAAAACGGTCATCAGTGATTTTAAATGCTAACGCTTTGAAAGTTTCATCTGCAGAAACGATTGCGTATTCACCATTCGGCTCACCTTCTTCATTAGTAAGTGGTTGTGGATCAACATCCGTAGGTGACGGTAAGTAATCAACAACAGCATCAAGAATGTTTTGAACACCTTTGTTTTTGAAAGCAGAACCACAGTAAGTAGGGAAGAAGTCCATCGTACGAGTACCTTTACGGATACAGCGTTTGATTTCTTCCATAGATGGCTCTGTGCCTTCTTCTAGATATGCTTCGAAAAGGTCATCGTCTTGCTCAAGAGCAGTTTCAATAAGCATTTCGCGGTATTCTTCTACTTTCTCAACCATGTCCGCAGGAACATCTTGGATTTCGTAGTTTTCAGGAAGACCTGTGTCATCCCATACCCATGCTTTTCGAGTAAGTAGATCAACAACACCAACAAACTCATCTTCTTCACCAATTGGCAATACCATAACAAGTGGGTTAGCACCTAATACGTCTTGAGTCTGTTTAACAACACGGTAGAAATCAGCACCTAAACGGTCTAATTTGTTTACAAAGATAATACGTGCAACTTCTGAGTCATTCGCGTAACGCCAGTTAGTTTCTGATTGTGGTTCAACACCACCAGAACCACAGAATACACCAACACCACCATCAAGTACTTTAAGTGAACGGTAAACTTCAACAGTGAAATCAACGTGACCAGGAGTATCGATAACATTGAAACGGTGATCGTTCCAGAAACAACTTACCGCAGCAGACTGGATAGTAATACCGCGCTCAGCTTCTTGTTCCATGAAATCAGTTGTTGACTCACCGTCATGTACTTCACCAGTTTTGTGGATCTGACCGGTTAATTTAAGGATACGTTCAGTTGTTGTGGTTTTACCAGCATCAACGTGAGCGAAGATACCAATGTTTCTGTATTTGGATAAATCTGCCATTACATTACTCTATTTAGTTTAAGGTCTATCCCGCTTTTTGTTCCTTATACTTATATAAGCATAGGAATAATAAAAAGCAGAATTGTTGAAAATTTGCGCGCGAGTATACCATTAATAAAAGAAAACCCATAGAAGATTGACAAATAAATTATTAAATAGCGATATTTGATGCTCTCAATTTTATGTAAGAAGGTATCTTTTTTATTACTTAATTTATAAAGTTCTGCTTATATATAGGTAATAAAAAAAACCTCGTTCAAAATAGCTTAAGTATTTATCGTATTAGTGCTAGTTAAAGTAATTATCAAAGATAACTCCAGCCCAAATTACCACGAAAATGCAAAGTGCTAAAAACACAGCTGTTGAGCCAAGATCTTTTGCTCGACCCGATAACTCATGAAACTCAAGACCGATACGATCGACTATCGCTTCTATGGCTGAATTTATAACTTCCACTAATAGTATTAAAATTAACGATGCTATTAATAGCCCTAATTGCACACCGCTAGTTGCAATAAAGAGGCTCACTGGCACTAACAAACAGCATAACCATAACTCTTGCCTAAAAGCTGACTCATATTTATAAGCAGCTTTAAAACCTAACATTGAACAGCGTGTTGCTTTTAATATTCGATTTAGCCCTGAGCCGTTGGGTTTGTTGTTTGTATCTACTACCTTGGATTCTTTTTCGTCCGTACTCATATAAACCTACCGAGTATTACCTATTGAATAATACCTACTGAAGAAAGTGGCTATCTTGCTGCCGCAAGATTTGTAATTGTTGATAGTTAATCGTATCAGGTTTTTTATTGAAATCGTCAATATCATACTTGTTAGTTAGCAAGCCGCTAGAATATACGGTGTTGTCGACTAAATAAGCCTTATCAATATAACTTGCCATCGCAACACCGCGCTTATCTGGTAAATCAAACAGATCAAAACCTGAACTATAGTGTGATAATGGCGAAGCCGTATTAAGCACATGTTTTAATAACGTTGGTACGATATCAACATGCGCTGAGCGACTTGCTTCTCTAAGCAAATTATTCTGTCCTGGGATATGCATAACTAGGGGCACTGTTGTTTGTGCTTTAGTGAAGTTACTGCCATGCCCCCAAAAGCCCTGCTTATTATCATTAAACTCTTCGCCATGATCTGATGTGATAATAATAACTGTATTTTTATCTTGGCTAGTCTTTATCAAGGCTTGATGGATTTGCTTAAATAATGAATCGATATAATGTAGTGAATTTTGATAGTCATTTAAAAATGGCTGAGCATTAATTTGTTTATTCACGAGAAACTCTGCTGTTACGTTTGGTGTGGGTACAAATTTTTTGTGTTGCTCAGGGTAATCATAATCATGATGAGACGAAGTTAGAAACACAAATTTAAACCAAGGTTTATCGTTTTCAAGCAATTTAATATCCTTGATTACTTCAGTTGTTACCGCTTGATCATTTTGACTGCTACTCGATTTTTTTGGGTAAACAAAACTGGGGTCTGAAATTTCACCAAAAAACATGCCTTTCAAAGCAAAACGATTGAAGTTTGAACCACTATATGAACTCACATCATAGCCATGTTGTGAAAAACTTTTTGTTAACAATGTTTGATGCTTAAATGGTGCAGATTGCGCACTCGTTAAATAACTAGGATTTAAACCATACATCAAGCTAAATAATCCTGGAACAGTGGCATTGCCACCGCTGTAATGGTTTTCAAATTGGTGACTTTGCTCTGCAAATTTAGCTATATAAGGGGTGATTTCACTTGTTAGCATATCTGCGCGCCAACTCTCAACAACAAACATTAATACATTGGGTGATGCTTTATCATCACTTTTATCAAACACTAATGGTTTAATTGGATAGTTAAAGCGTTGTGATGATGTATGGTTGTCAATAATGGGAGCACTACTACTTTTATTAACAACTATTATTTCCGGGTAGCGTTGCTGTAATGCTGCCATCTTTTTAGTTGAGGTAATAGGGGCGTAATATGGCATGTAAGGGGTGTAGACCAAAATACTTTCTTGCTTAGTAAAGTTACCCCAAATATGTATTCCTTGGCCAAGTAGAAAAATAACAACAAGACCTATATTGATTCTTTTGACTTTCATATCAGTTAACTGATTAGCTTTGCTAAAGAAGGCGACTTGCAAAATAATAACGCCAATACAAGCAACAATAGCAAGTGAACTCATGCCCAAAGATAATCCAATACCTTGAAAATCAAATAATACCATCTCTATAAAAAGCATATCGATATGAAAGCGATATACATTAAAGACTAAAATATCCGCCAACAAAAAGAGGTCCAAAATGACTTTGGGAATAATGATCAACACTGCTGTCCTTTTAAAATACAACAACGGCGTTAACAGTAATGAAATCAGTAAATAGCCAAAATAATAATAAGTCGGAATACTCAAGCCATATATCAAGGAGATAATGTTGTCAGGTTGATAAGCTGAATATATAAAAACAGTTAACAGCAATAGCGTAGTGATAAAGCTGATTAAAATATAACGAGCAGAAACCCGTAGGTGATTAAGGAAAGTTTTCATTGGAGTAATTAGCTAACTAAACAACGATTAATTAGCTATATGCCATCATTAGTAATAGGTGCATAAATCCTAAAACAAACAAACTTTACTCGCTGTTACCTAAGTGTAACTAAACTGTAAGACAACTAGGAGCTAATGTTAGCAATTTAATAACAGGTGTAAGTTTTTGTTAGGAAGCTTCGATAATATTTATATGAAGCTCCCCCCTTAACCCTATTTCTGTCTGATTTCTCTCAAGCTTATTAAACATAAACTGAATATACTTAACCAGAATATTGTACCACCACTGCTTGTTTTATTGGGCGTAACAACGATTGCAGGAGCGACCACTGCAACAGTAATATTTCCTGTTGTTGATGCGCCTCTAAAGTCTGTTGCTGTAAATTTGAAAACTAAAGAATCAGCGCTAGTTGGCGCAGTGAAGTTTGCTACCAATGAATTGGCATTTGTTATTGAGACACTTGCACCAGCAGTTTGTTCCCATAAGTAAATCATGGTGTCGTTCTCTGCATCAGTAGCTTGTGCATTCAAATTTTTATTTTGATTAGTATTTACTTCAAAACTTTCACTTAAGTTTATAACGGGAGCTGTATTTTTCTCATCATCGGCTATCGTAAATGTTATTTCAGGGTTACTACCCAAACGGCTGTTATCAACACTTGATAGCGTCAGAACGAAGTTTTCATTGTCTTCTTCTTCTTCATCGTCAATTATAGTTAATACGATTTGTTTGGTACCATTTTCACCATCAGTCCAGGTTATTTGACCTGAAGCATCCATAATATCAGTGCCTACTGTTGCTCGATCTGACGTCAGTTGGTATTCGTACGAGGTTGAACCGACAGTACTACCAATTCTATTCACGTTTACCGTATATTCACCTATATTTTCAGCAATAGTTTTTTCTGATAATTCAAAGGTTCCCGTACCTGTATCAATGATACCCGCTATATTAATCGTATTATAATTGTTTACACCAAGAGTTGCGCCGTTTGTCGGATTATACAAACGTATAAAGAATGATTCTGTAAATTCGGTACCTGTTATGTTATCTAAAATATCAATGTTAATGGTTTTATCGGTATTGTCGTTAGCTTGCCAAGTAAGGGTGCTATTTTCGACAACAAAATCTTCTCCAATTTTTGCACTACCTTGAATCACTTGATAGCTTACAGCGGTGCTCTGAGTTAAATCGGAGCCATTCCGCGAAACTAAAAGTGATAATGTCGTGCCTGGTTCGGTCTCTGAACTCTCATTTAAAAAGCTAAATTCACCTGTAGTTGAATCTTTAGCATTATCTTTTAAAATATATAAACCACTATTGATATCGCTTACTAAGATATTACCAGAAGGCAAAAAGGGGTAAACTCCCCAAGCACCATTGAAACTTGCACTATTTGCTGGGGTGTAAGTATCAAAGAAAGCGACTTCAGTAGGGTTTGATGGATCAGTGATATTTAAGACGGTTAAACCGCGCTCATAGTTAGACATATAGTATCTATTACCACGCACAAAACCATTGTGATCAATTGCTCGAGTAGACCCTGTCCATTGTCCAACTTGTGTTGGTGTGTTTAAGTCTTCAATTGAAAATATTCGAACGGTGGTATTTAAGCCACCACGGTATTCATCAAATTCGTCATGCAATAAAATAAACTGTTTATCTTCTGTTCCCCAACCTGAATGAACATATTGGTTATCTTTATCAACATCATTATATTCTGCCATACCTAATTGTGATGAGTTATTTGGGTCGGTAATATTCCATAACTTCATTTCTTTTTCATTGAAATCAATGAATACAGTACAACTGCCAGATGTTAAACCACAATCATTAATTGAACGTTGATCATCGATAGACAGTGATGCTCCATCGTGTGTATAGCCACTACCAAAATTGTTAGAGGATGTGTTCGCAAGTGTTCTAGGATTCGATAAAGAGTAGTTTTGGAAGGCTCCGTTTCTACTATTTGCCCCTATAAGCTGTAAAGAAGCTTTCTGATCAGGGAGCTCAATATTAAGCGTATGATCCACATTGGTGATGTATACATTATGTGCTGTACTTACCACGTTATTCTTTTCAACTAAGCTAATAGAATTAGGAAGGTTATTAAGGTCAATAATAGTCACACCTTCATTACCTTCAGTTGTTGCATAAGCATAAGCTTGCCATAGGTTTAAGGCTTCATCAAAATACTGATAAACTTTAACATCTCTCCAAGAAGAGCTAACACCTGAAATTGTCCCGACTTCATTAGGAATTGAAGGTGTGGTTACATCAACGACAATAACGCCGTTTTTTAGACCCATGATAGCAAATTCATCCCCCGTATTTAAATCAACATGTCCCCAAACATCACTACCAGAACTAGGTGTTCCAGACATTTGAGTTAACGGAAAGTGAGCAAGCAAGTCGATTTTATTACAATCGAAAATATCAGCTTTACCATCAATACAGTTTTCATTAGCTTGGCTTTTGCTTAATTGATGGTAACTCGCTAGTTTTTGTCTTAAATTTTTGTCTGTAGCAAAGGCTTTACCGTCGGCAATGACTTTGAAACCACTATTTCTTAAATCGTCGGCCATGTCGCTTGGAATATTATTTAAAGTGGTAATATTAGATTGAGGGCTTTGCGACTGATAATGGTCAAAACGATTATAGCCGCCAAAAACGGGTACTAAGGCGCTTTTTAAATAGAATAGTTCTTCGGTAGAAGTGATAGTAAAATCGCCTGAAGCAACAAGTACTTTATCACCTTTATTGGCTTGGCTAACAGCATAAGCTATCGTTTTACATGGTCTAAGAACATTGTCACAACGGCTATTATCTGTTCCATTCGTTGCTACAAATCGAGATTTATCGTGTTCAGAATGAGCCGAAATATTTAAAGAAAATATTAAAGTTGATATTGAAATAAGAGTAATTCCAATAGGTAATGATAATTTTGCCATAATGAACTCGTTTTGTTTAAATTACGGTTTAACTTTTGATGGTATTACGATAACAAGATACAGTACAATTTTAAACCACACCGTTTACGGTAAATTAACATAACACAGATATAAATTTAACTTTTTACCTAGTAAATAAGTCGTACTCATATGAAATGTATCTTTAATCGTTTTACAAAATTTTTCACCATTACCACTCTAATTTCCTTAGCAGCAATTTTTCTCTCGAGTTGTCTTCAAAAAAACGTCTCTACTAAAGTATCTTTTACACCTATGTATAATTCAACTGTTTTGAATTGCCAAACAAGTTTTCTACCTATTGATAATAAAAGCAGTGAAGCATTAAACCTGCAAGGTTGGAAATATCAACAGCTACTATTTTTTATACATAATATTGAAATTAAAACGAGAGATAAAACTTGGCAGCCATGGGTAATGGAAACAAACTCATTTCAGTCAAACAACGTCGCTTTACTAGGTGAAATTTGTGGTGAAATAAACAAGAAAAGCAATTGGGATATTGAATTAAATTCTTTAATCAAATATCAAGATATTACAGATATACGTTTTACTTTAGGTATTCCATTTTCGTTAAATCACTTGAACCCTTTAACTCAAGCTAGCCCATTAAATATACCATCTATGTTTTGGGGATGGCGAGGGGGACATAAATTTATGCGTGTCGAGTTAGCATCTAAAAATGACGACTGGCTTTTCCATTTAGGCTCTACCGGTTGTAAAGCATTAAGCCCCGTACGGGCTCCAAAAGAGGAGTGTTTGCAGCCCAACCGTGTTGTTATATCTCTACCTTTTACTCAAGATACAACTCATATTGCACTTGATTTGTCAGTACTGTTTAATAATGTAGAATTGACCCGTAAAAATAATTGTCAGTCATCGCCCGATGAGCAAAGCTGTAAAGTACTGTTTGAAAACTTAGGTTTAAATAAAATAGAGAATAACCAACAAGTATTGTTTAAGGCTAAAGTAAATGAATAACCGGTTACTGGCTAGCTCTAAAATACCGAGAACTCTACTTTTCATTTTAAGCTTAAGTATTGCCTTAACTGCATGTAGTGATAAAAAAGAAACAGTAAGTGAATATCAGTGGCCAATTATTGAAGGTTTCCCCAAGCCACAAGTACCTCACAATAACCTAATGTCCCAAGCAAAGGTTAATTTAGGAAAAGTCCTATTTTTCGACAAAAATTTGTCAGCCAATCAACAACAAGCGTGTGCAAGTTGTCATCACCAAGAGTTTGCTTTTGGTGAAAATACTCCGCATTCAGTTGGCAGTACTAAACAAGAAAATCGAAGGAACTCTCCAGTTTTAGTAAACATAGCGTACAACAAAACCTTAACGTGGGGTCATGATGGCTTAACCTCTATTGAAAGACAGATACTTTTACCTTTGTTTGGTGAATCACCTATTGAATTAGGAATAACGGGTCACGAAGAACAAGTTTTAGCGCGCTTTGAAACAAAAGAGTATCAGTTACTATTTAATGAAGCGTTCCAGAGTCAGGAGCTAAGTTTTGATTTAATAGTAAAAGCATTGGCGAGTTATGTGCGGAGTTTAATTTCTCTAAATTCACCGTTTGATAGTTACGCCTATTTAGGTAAGGATGATGCTATTTCTGCATCTGCATTACGAGGGATGAATTTATTCTTTTCAGAGCAACTTGAGTGTCATCATTGCCACGGTGGATTTAATTTTACACAATCGACTAGCCATGAAAAACAATTAATCGATCGTCGACCTTTTCATAATACCGGTTTGTACAATGTGAATTATACTGACAAAAATGAAGAGTCAGGCTACCCATTACATGATACTGGTTTAGCAGAGGTATCTACTTTAGCACGAGATAATGGTCGCTTTAGAGCACCAACATTACGTAATATTGAAGTAAGTGCTCCTTATATGCATGATGGTAGTATGGATAGTTTATCGGACGTTATAGATTTTTACGCTGCTGGTGGTCGAGTTATTACCTCGGGTAAATATAAAGGTGATGGACGTATAAACCCATTGAAAAGTCAGTTTATTAAAGGTTTTACTTTAACCGTTGAAGAAAAGAGTGACTTGATAGAATTTTTGAAAACATTGACCGATGAAACTTTTTTATCTGATCCCAAGCATGTTATTAATGAATCGTTATCGCTAGAAAGGAAAAGTTAAACCTGCAGTCTAGCAATAAACATCAGCACTTATGAGTACTATCCTTCCATTTAAAGCGTGTTAATTAGTAATAATCAATAAGAAAGCTTGCACACCATAAGGTTTCTTGTATAATACGCGCTCGCATTCAGCCAAATTGAGTGTGTTATGCTAAAGACCTTTACTAATAGTAATCGCTTGTAGCACTAAATAAATAGAAATTAATTTCTACTTATTTCACAGCAGCTCTAATTTTGAGTTGAATGTTTATTAGTTAATACACCCCCTTCCGGCACATAAGGAAGCAGAGGGATGTATTTTTTTGTTCTTTAAAAAGGGGATTTGTCTTCATGTCAAATCAAAGAATTCGCAT
>Ga0209396_1002045_pt1 | contig 21658 bp, 27 predicted proteins | sample GOMGulsemesocosm_6_FD_184638 | JGI IMG/M metagenome (GOLD analysis project Ga0209396, IMG submission 184638) | Methane-oxidizing microbial communities from mesocosms in the Gulf of Mexico - GOM8C Gulf of Mexico (SPAdes) (version 2) | ecosystem: Environmental > Aquatic > Marine > Cold seeps...
AGAAATTAATAACAATATCAAAATTTGAAATGCAGCCCCTAAATAGAATGTATAAAAACCTAATGCCTCCTTCAAGTATTGATTAAATATACAATTAACTAATGCGATTGTTGTTATTATTAAATTAGATAAATTTTTCTGCTTGTTTTTATAACTCATTAAAAAGCACAAAAAATATCCCGCCAAATAAAACTTAGCAATGAAGAAACCTAACTCTAAATTTATCACTATGGTTTGATTGGTTTTTTAGGTCTTTCTGGATGACCCCCGCCATTATATAAAGCTTGTGCTTCAGGGGAGATACTAACTGTTTCGTCAATTTTCAATGTTAAATCATCCGAATTTTCATCAATAGCTTTATCATTTTTAATTAGTTGCTGAACAACAACATTTGAGCTTACACCTTTAATTTCCATATTATTCCCTTAAGAATCAACCTTAGAAAATACTAGCCCATTAACATAATAATAACAATTACATTTTATTCAAATTTATGTGTATCCTTAAGGTAGGTCTGAACAAGTAGTAATCAAAATGAAAAAGCTTAAAAAAATTCAAGATGGTATTTGGAAAACTGACTCTGAAAAAACTCCTTATCAATTGGACTGCCGACCTAGAGGTTATAATGGTAAACGGTTTAAAAAATCATTCCTAACTTTAGGTGAAGCGAGACGGTTCTTGAACCATAAAATATCTGAACAAAACAGCTTGAAAGATTGGGAACCTGACCCCGAGGACAATAGACGTTTAAGTGATTTAATAGAATTATGGAATAAACTCCATGGTAAAAGTTTGAATGATATTGGTAAAAGGTTACCTAAAATGAAGGCCGCTTGTAAAAGCTTAAATAATCCAATAGCGCGAAAGTTAACTCCAACTGACTGGGCAAATTATAGAGCGGTTAGGCTTGAAACAGTTTCCATAAAAACTGTAAATAATGATCAAAGTTATATTAATGCAATGTTCAACGAGCTAATCAGATTAAACGAAATCAATACAAATCCAATTAAGAATATAAGATCACTAAAATACAAACAGCCTGAAATGGGGTTCTTAGAACCTTCAGAAATACCAGTATTATTAGAAGAGCTTAAAAAATCCAGAAACAAAAGCACATACTATGTAGCAAAAATAGCACTTTCAACAGGTGCAAGGTGGAGTGAAGCGGAGAGCTTAACTGACAAGCAGATTTCCAATAACCGCATAACATTCACCAATACAAAAGGTGGAAAGAATAGAACAATTCCTATATCACAAAAACTTGCCGATGAAATCCCAATGGTAAAAGGTAAGTTATTTACTAGCTGTATAGGTGCATTCAGAAAAGCAATTGCAAGAACTGGTGTTCAACTCCCTAAAGGCCAATCAACACATGTACTAAGACATACATTTGCGAGTCATTTTATGATGAATGGCGGTAATATTTTAGTTTTACAACAAACTTTAGGTCATGCAAGTATCAACGATACAATGAAATACTCACACTTTAGCAACACACATTTAGAAGATGTAATTAGGTTTAATCCTTTATCTGAACCTTAGAAAACTAACTGGTATAAAAATATCATTAGTTATTGGATTCGATTTAGTATTGATAACACCTTACTATGCGACAATAAAATAGTTGGCTACAATTAGCAAGAAACGAACAAAACCGGCTGTTTTTTTGTCCGTCCAACCAGTTTTTTACTTTAAGTGACCAAATAATCGGTTAAAAATCCCTGCATTATCACTCATAATCCCATCTACACTTGTAGCGTCTGTCACCCCGTAACCCCTATATAGAAAAACATCAAGAAGTAGTGCATATGATATATGCAGTAAAAAATATGCATGAGCATAAGTTTCTAATTTTGCTACACTGCTTCTGAAAGGTGGAAATACATCACCATGAAATCGTTCATTTCTAGAATTAGTTAAGACAACCTTAACAAGAAAAATAGATAGCTCTTTTTGGGACAAATGAAATTTAACTCCATCAAGTTCAACTTCATTTCCAGAAAATACCAATTTAAGTAATCTACCTGCCTTTCTTTGATCTGACGGACTAGGTTTCCCATTACTTGAAGCCTTATACTTATCAACAAACTTCAGAACAAAATCTTCACCTAATGAGTTTTTTGCACGACTGAAAAGAGTTTGAGCGTGCTTATCACTTTTAAATGATGCCTCGATTATTCTTTTGGCTGCATATTCACAAGTTTGATAAGGAATTAAGCTTAAATACTTCAAAAAAGTAGTAGCTGTATTCGTATCATTCAATGTTTTATCAACAAAACCATCGAATCTTGAGCAATTTTGGTTACCTAACTCTTGCTGCACAATAAAAAATTCGGCATCTAATGCTTTCCACAAATGATCAAATGCCAAATCTGGCCTCATTGGGAGCATGTCCAACGCATCTAAAAGGTAACCTAAATAGAATTGAAACTTATGCTCTTCTGATAAATTTAATGGAACAGGTATTATCGTTTGTTTTAAATCAGCTTCTTCAAGGAGAGCGGAAAACTCATTCTCAATTGGAAAATTGAATGACTCTGGCCATTTATTATTGTACTCAACTCTAAGTTGTCGTGTATTCATTTCTATCCTTGGATTAAAAGCCAGATTTCTGACTGTAAGTATAAGGCCTTGTTAGTAGGCGAAAAAATAGTTAGTAAAATTTTTAAACGAAGGAGAAAAACCAACTATTCTTCTCCTTTTTTTTACTGGTTCTTAGCTTTTTTTAAGCTTTGGAAGTGTAACCATAAAGAAATCTTCGGTCTTATCTTCATCACATAATTTAAGTAAAAAGTCTTCAGCATCTGCAGTAGCTATTTCATTTTCGAGTAAAATATGGCCAAGAACACGTAACCTTTCTAGTTGTCCTTGTTCTTTTATGCGCCTTCTCAAGATATGCTCTAATTTCACTACCTCAATAAAAGTATCAATACTCTCAGAGTCAAAGGATTGAAACATTTCTTTTATGGTGGGAGCTGCCGCGTTTGAGTAAAAATTCTTACGAGCGTAACTATAGCTAGATCCTTTATAACCAACATAGGTTTTAGTTATAGCTGAAATATACGCTTTACGTAATTCGTCAGGAATAAAGCGTGACAAAGGCCTTATTTCTTTAACTAATCTAGCTTCTTTGTCCCAATCATCTAATGAAGATGCTAACTCATTTACAATTGGTTCAATGATTATACGGCGGGAGGCTTTATTTACATACATCATCCCCGATACTATATAAATATACGATAAACCTTTATGTATTTTATTTTGGTCACTTTCTACTATTAATTTATCGAACCTTTTTCCTATTTGCTTTTTGTCTTCTTTTGTTAAAGATGACCATAAAATAGGAGTACAAAACTCAATATTCCCTCGCAAGTCACTTGATACATTTTCACTGATATAAGTTGTAAAAAATCGATTCGATAATTCTGTTTTATAAACAGATGGTAAGTCAGTGAAAGCTTGATCAACGGCAATATGGTTTCTTGAATAATCAACCGAATCCATTTGATTCAGATAAGATGATATATCAATAATCGAAGGTGGGAACTCCTGAGATAAAACATATTTATTACAATCAGAAATTAAATTAAGTACTTTTAACAATCCTGGGTCAGAACTTTTAGGGTGCCCATGGAACATATTTCTAGTTTCACGACATTGATGCATTAGTTTACGTCCTTCCCAACTCAACACTCCAATTTTATATGCACCTTCAATTAAATCATTATCTGTTACGTAATCTTGAAAATCTTCATACCTTTCTATTTTTTTCTTAGGACTAACTTCTTTATTAAATAAATCTAAACTCCTATGGATTATTTTTTGCCTGATATCATCAATAACAGAATTCCAATAAGATCCAATAGCACTTCTATAACCTTTTACAGGAAGAACTTTTAGCGCTTCTTCTAAATAGGGGCAATCTTGTACTTCTTCTCTAACATTAACTATTTCTTTAGAAACTAAACTAGCTTCATCTTTAGTTATCATTTCTAATTGATTCGCATCCGCGAGTATTAATTCATTTTCCATACTACATCCTTATGTGCCAAATTCTGGCGAAAAAGCTAACGATCCATTAACGGGCTAATAATAGCTTGCTAAAATCTGAAACAAAGTGGAATCGAGCAAGCTGTTAAGACTCCGACCTTAAAATATTTTTAGGTAAATTGTGCTAAATCAACCCTTTCTCTAGCACCTAGTTTCCTTATATGAATTGCTTCAACATACCGTCTAATTATTTGCCAACTATCAGCATTTAATATTTGTGTCTTCGGGATTTTCACCGTCATTGTTAAGTTTTCTTGATTAGGTTCAGGTATTTGACTTAAAAGTTCCCAATAGGAAACTTGTTCAGAGGCTACATATTTAACAAGTAAAGCTACGGGTAAAAGATCCCATAAGTAGTTATATGTTGATACATCTAATGTAATCCTCTCATGTAAACCATCAGAAGTAACATTTGATTCTTGTGATGCTTTTAATTGAACAAGTAACTCTCTTGAAGATGCACGATTATCTTCAACTATACCTACAACTAGGTCTACACCAATGTCTGGATTTGGCTTATCAGCAGTCCAACCTCTTGGCATCATGGTTCTAAAGTGCTGTTCAGAATCAGCTTCTAGCATATTATTTTCTATTATTATTGGCCGTTGCATATACTGCTCCCTGATTCACCTAACGCCCTAACTATGCGCAAAATTGTTGGCTAGAATATTGAAATACGAAAACAGCCAACTGCTTTTTTCCTTTGTAATTAGCTTGCTATAGTTCAACTGAACATGTCTCCTTGCGAACGTTCAAATTTTTGAGCTTGTTTGTATCTTTTGCCTTGCAAGGTATATATAGATTCATGGTCATCTATTTTTTCTAAAACTGTATCAACTGTATACCCTTTAATTTTTATATCTCCAATTTCATCGAGCTCTCGCTGAATCTTTAGAACGCATCGTATTGAAGAACCATGCTTAAATGAGTACTTTTCAAGTAATACTTGCTCTTTAAAGTCAAAATCATACATATCAAAACTGATAGGTTCTTCGTTATAAATCCCTTTCCATTTATATCTACCTTCACGTAAAACAGGTGATACGATTTGAATTATGGCATCATCATCTTCTTCTGAACCTAATTTATTTGTATTCAAGATGAATCTATTAAATTCAGAGGAAATTACTTTCATTTCGTCAGAGATTGGTTGATAGTTGCGGCTAACAGAGTTAAAGCCAACTTGGGTTACTTTTGATGATTTACTGAGATGATTGTAGAAGTTTGATTTTCTCTTTATAACTTTTAAGCTTGAATTTACAGATTTAGCTGCTTTCCTAATTGTTTCGAGATTAAATTCACCTTTACTTAATTCTTGTTTAAGTTTTTCTATTGTGAGTTTCTTCTCTTCAATAGTAAGGCGCTTAATTTCTTGTTCAAGGACATCAGGTTCACTGTTTTGTAATGGGATTCTAGATAATACGATGGTTAAAACAACTAGAAGAATAGTTACTTGATTATTATTTTCACCAAGAACTTTCCAAAAGTCTCTAAAACCACCTTCTAAGTTGACACCGGATGTTAAATGAATCGGTATTTGGAGTATATTAGCCGCTTCTAAAGTGATAGCGATAATTTCTGCTTCGCACTTATTCCTAAGAATTGCATCAATATCATGACTATCGTCATTAAAATAATAATGTAATTCAAGTTTATCAGCTAACTCCATACTTGAGACTCCTTTTTGAACTCTAATAGCTTATTATGGAAACTTCTCAACAATTTCCACCCCATAAAGTTTATTTAATTAGCATTAATATCCCATAATTTCATAGCATTAGAAACCACAAATTTGTAATTCTTGCCAAAGCTAGGAAATTACTGAGAAGTATCTGTAATATGACAGAAATAATGCATTAGAAAACATTGTCCAAAGTTAAAAGTTATTTCATCAAGGTTGATATATATTAAAAATCAAGGGAACTGATTCTGTTCCCTAACCAGCATTAGAATCGTGTATTAATTAATGTGAATAACTCTTTAAATGATGATATTACAGTATTTAGAATATTTGATTAAACCCAACACATATATGAATCATAAATAAGTACCACATTAGTACCACACACCTTTAACAAACATAGATAAAGACTAACGCTAAGTAACAGTAACCATTTGATATCGTTGTAAGTTATTGTTTTCACTAGGTCGTTAACAGGGTCGATTCCCCCCCGCTCCACCAAATAAAGACCTTTTTAATCCATTAATTATACCTAGTAACTTTTAGATTTGGCCATAGACAAGCAGTTGTTTATGTTAAATAAACCGCTTAATTGCGGTTTTTTTATGCCTGATATTTACGCTAGTATTCAGTCCCCCCTCTATAAACATATTGTTAAGGCCCTTTAATAGTTAAAATACAAATTAATTAAGATAAGAGCATGTTTGGACCTTTCGTAATACTTTTACTCAGCATAAATTAATAACAGAGTATAAAAAACACCAACTTTATCGACTATAATTGATTAGACCTTTTTTTTACGACAACTCATACCACAAACAGGAAGTTAGCATGAGAAGGTAAAAATCTGATTCGGATAAGATTTTATATCGATAACACCCGCAGAAGGCGCGCCACCTTTCGGCGTAGCTCTTGCTGAGGTTGTTATATAATTCATCATTTGGGCCTAAGTGTCTCAATAATTTGTGCATCCACCCAGAATACATTTCCTTTTCCTGTGCTAGCAGGGCCATTAAAGAAAAGATATTTTCCATCTGGCGTTACGTATCCTCCACCTTGTGAGGTACTTGTGTTTATCTTATCTCCGAAGTTAATGGCAGCCCCCCAAGTACCGCCTTCCTGTCGAAAACTAATATACATATCAAGACCACCATAACCATCATCTCTTTTACTATCCCACAAAATATAGGACTCATCAGGTGCAATGAAGGGGTGGACGTTCGGTGTTCCAGTATTTATCTCTTTACTAAGTGGTTTCGGGGCTTCACGTTCACCATTTATCAGTCGAGAATATCGAATTTTAGCCTTTCCATCTTTATATCCATCATCAAAAACATAAGTGCCTTTGAACGAACTCGTAAGGCGCATTATGTCAATGTCTTCAAACGCAGAACCAAGACTTTTCCACTCTGACCATCCATCATCGGTTCTCTCCCTATATTGGTTTGTATAAAACATAGTTTTACCATCAGGAGAGATCTCACCTATCCCAGATTCCACTTCTGACTCGTGCCATCGATTATTTTTGGATTTAAGAACAAAATGCGAATCTTTTCCGCTTTTGTTGTTTCTCCTACTAAAGTAGAACTCTTTCATGTCGGGTGTGAAGAAAGGGCCCCATTCATGATGCTCTGTCGAAACAATACCGGGAGCGAAAACTTCGGGAGTTAAACCTGGAGGCTTTTGCCCAAGATAAGGACCTTCCAATACTGGAAACTCATTTTGACCATAACTATCGCTATTAAAAGCTAGAATAGAAAACAGCGCAACAATTGAAATAAAAATGTACTTCATAATTTACCTTTATTTTGAAATCAACGGATTATGTAACCTCGCTAAATGTGATTGAACAGGCATCAGTTTAATCAAGTCGTCTCTAAAACACCTGAAGTCCTTATGAATTTTTGCTGATTCTTTCTTACGGCTATAATCAACTTATTAAATGTATATAACGATTTTTATGGTGGCGTCTCAGTAGCATGGCTCGAGTAATTAATTAGAAAATAGATGGCAAAAATTTAAAGGTTAACGTCAACAACACGCACAATTTTGAACATTAGCTCTCAATCATGCTTATAGTTCCATTAACTAAAGAACCATTGTCATGTACAACATTATTCCCTCCCCAAAAAAATCAAGTTGAAATAAGGGAAAACTCGTTGGTAAAAAATGCCCTCTCAAACATAAGGAAGTATGGTCTATTTTAACGAGGTTTTATTTGGCACTAGATTGTAAATGACTTAACGCTTTGTCAACAATTCACAAAGAGTAAGGTGAGCAATAAAAGGTTTCCATCGAACTTATAATGAATCCACTTAAATTTTTACACCCTGTATCAAATGTTTGTTGCATTTGCTGTATTACAAGCTGAGAGGGTGTTTTTCCATTGCGCTAATATTTAGAAGATAACATTCGGGCTTTAAACCAATGAACTTCTTCTTCGCTTCAGTATCATGTTGCTTAATAGCACTAACATAACAGGCGATTAATTTTACTATTTGTGGGTCTAAAATGAATAGGCAACAACACTGTAATCAAATATTGCTATATTTGTCATCAAAATTGAATTGAACACAGTTATTTTCTCCTCGACCCAATACTATTTTCCTAGCTTAGATATAGATTATCTGTACCAAGATTAATTAAAGTCGAAAAGAATAACAATCAAAGGTAATTCATAAGATTGTTAACGTGTTATTTCTCTCATCAAGTTTGATTCTTCAAAATCATTCCAATCATCGAGTAGCTCATTAAATTCTTTTAAATCATCGAGAGACGCGGTGTGATTAATAGCCTTTTCAGATAGAGTATTTATACGTTCATATTGATCAGGAGTCATCGTTAAGATCCCTTACAGTTGCTTATTTAATTATGGTTAATAAACAAACTAAGTCAAAAATATTTTGAAGTGTATTACCGAACATTACAAGAAGGTTTTACAGGGCGAGTGTACAACTTCCTAAGTGACAATCAACTGATATATTAAACGTACATTTGCTCGTAATTTTATGATCAATGGGAGGGAGTATTTTAGTTATACAACGAATTTTAGGTCTTGTAGGTATCAAAGATGCATTGAAATACTTACACTTTAGTAATACACATTTAGAAGATGTTATTAGGTTTAATCCTTTATACCAATCACAGTAAAGAGCTCGATATCAAAAATATCATAACTATTGGATTGGATTGGATTGGATTGGATTGGATTGGATTAAGTTAGGATAACGCCCTGTTAACAGGAAAACATAGTTTATTAAAATCAGCGACGAAGGAGAAAAACACACTATTTATACCTTTGCTTATCTGATTGTTAGGTGGATTTACCAAACCGTATATTGATAATCTATATAACCAGAAAGTTTACTAACTTTACAAATCCCTAGGGTATCGCCAACAATAAACCTTTCATAAAAACTATATTCATAGTCCAATTGATATTCTGGGTTTTGTTCTAAGTCTGAAAGAATTACCGATGCTTGTTCAGAACTAACTTGTATAATTCCTGATTCAGAGTAGCTAAACCCTTGTGGCACGAATGAATTAACTGGCTCACGCTTTATGATAACGGCTCGTACGGGCAACTCGCTTCCACAAGCTTTTTTGAAAACCGAATGCATTGGTTCACTTGGGCTAGCAGGAATAAACAATGCAATTAAAATTAAACTAACAAAGCCAACGGCAATAAGTATCACTATATACGCAAAAATTTTAAGTATGCTCATGAATTGCTATTCACCTATAGCCCCATTAAGAGGCTTTTAATTGTTGGAAAAATATGAAACAAAGCGGAACCTAACCAACTGCTTTTGTTCCGATTGAAGCCATCGTTAAATTTTTCATGTATATAGGTAGCATTTCATCCAATTTTTGAGATTACAGGCGGTCGTATATTTTCTAAATCAGAACCATAATGAACAGCTACTGTAAAAAAATTAGTATTTTACGAGACAAATCGGACAACCAATTAAACTCACCATTCGACAACATAACAACGGTTATACCTGTACTCTGCTGCTTTATGATAAGTGTTTGAAAGCCGGATAGGCCACCAGAATGTTGAATTAATCGTTCATTGTTAAAAGTGGTTATAAACCAGCCATAACCATAATCATTTCGGTATGGGGTAATTGCAGATTCAAAAATATTTTGATCTACAATTGAAAAATTATCAATAGCACTACTCCATAAAAGCAAATCTTCAACAGTAGAAAATATGCCACCGTCTCCCGTTGTCAAAATATTATAATCAAATAGATTTCCACCAGTGGAATAACCAATCGCCCGGTCAGGTATATCAGGTTTAGTTTCGTCATATATCAGTGTATTACTCATTCCAGCAGCAGCAAAAATATTGTTCTCCATAAATACTTTGATTGGCGTTTGAGATACCCGCTCAATTAGCATGGATAAAATTATATAACCGGTATTGCTATAACTAAATTTTGAGCCTGGAGTAAAATCCAAACTTCTCTGTACGGCCCATTCAAGCACTTGTGCATTGGTAATATCGGTCAAGTCATCACCAGCTAGGTATCCAAAATAATCTGGCAGCCCAGATTGATGAGAGAGTAACTGATGAATTGTTATGTTTTCCCAGCTACTCGGAAATTCAGAGAAATACTGGCTTACATTATCATCAAAAGAAAGAAGCCCTTGATGTTCTAATATGATGATCGCCATAGAAAAAAACTGCTTACTTACAGATGCAAGATAAAAGGGGCTAGTGGTAGAAATAGAGGTTTGTTTTTCTACATTAGCCAAGCCATACCCCTTACTTAGTAGCAGTCCATTCTGGTTAATCACACCAATTGCAATACCTGGTGAATTGCTGCTTACTAAAGCATTGATATAGTTATCAACATTTTCTTCCAGAGATACTCCCTCATCAAATTGTTGTGTTTTTTCATCATTACCACCACACGCAACTATCAAACTTATAATAGATAATAATCCAAGTAACTTAATTATATTGATCTTAAATAAAAAACACTTATTCGACATTTTAGTTTCCAAAGGTAAGAACATAACGCCCCATTGATAGGCAGTAATTGTTGGCAATAATGTGTAGAAAAGCGGAAACTATTTAGCGTCCGTTTTAGCAACGTATTAGCTTTTGGCTGATTGATCATTATCCAGTTTCACTAAACAATTACCATTCTTCTGTTTATTGACTGAATAACCATCCGCAAATAACTTGCGTTCAAAAAACTTATTTCAAACTTACTTTCTGAGTTAAAATAAGCCTGTAAATTGCAGTTCTTTAATAAAAGTTCTGATATGTAATTATTTTTTGATACGAGATTACCGTTAATATCGGTATTTTCACTGATGACAGCTTTACCTGCCAGCACTTTGTTATTCTCGGCATAAGAGCCAAACGATAAAACTAATAATACTAAGATTGAATATTTCACATAAATCCTTATTTGTGATTAAAAAGCTAACGCCCCGTCAATGGGTAAATTGTAGCGGTTAAAATAAGCGACGAAGAAGTAAATAGCCAACTATTATTTGTCCCGCTTGAATAGCTTATTACGTACTTAAATTACTCATCTAAAATTGTATTAAAGCCGCCATAAATTAAACGTTTACCATCAAAAGGCATTGGGTTGTTATCAGGATGCATTCGAGGATCTTCCATCAATGTTTTCCAACCTGCATCACGAGCCTTTTTACAAGGCCATGTAACCCAAGAAAAAACTACTGATTCATTTTTTTCTCGCTGTACGGACATTGGAAATGAAGTTATTTCTCCTTCGGGAACATCGTCTTCCCAAGTTTCTACTATTTTCAATGCTCCATGTTCTTTGAATACTACGGCAGAAACTTTTGCATGTTCAATGTACTTTTCTTTATTCATGGTAGGTACAGCTGCAACAAATCCATCTACATAATTCATTTTAATATCCTTAATTAGTTATAAAAAACTATAAACAACCATATTTTCATATAAAACACATAACGCCCATTTAATGGGCTGATAACAGTTCGCTAAAATGCGAAACGAAGTGGAACAGAACTGTTATATATCACTATTTAAATGCTTGTTATAAAGAATTGTAAGTTTCAAGCATCGATTTGGAAGTTGAACTTATTGCATTTGAAATTTCTTCATTTTTTGACTTAGTTGAAAGATCAGCCTCGTAAGTAATAATTAATACCGTTCTAGATGATGATTTAAGCCCATCACTTTTCCAATGCAAACTTATCCCTTCGACAGCTTCATTTGAACCATCAAATAAAAGACTTAATTGACGTTCAAAACCATTATCAACTAAATAATCATGGAAGTTTATTGCTTCAATTTTTGAATCAAATCCATATTGCGCAGAATATTTATAGCTAGAGACACTCTCATATGTCATTGAACACCCTGACAGTAAAAGAGCGGTTACAAAAATTATATTTAAATACTTCAAATGATTTCCTTATGCTTTATAACAACTTATTATGTACACTTATCAGTAACTTTCGTCCCATAAAATTACTGATTCGTATTAATATCCCATAATTTCAAATAATTAGAAACCACAAATTTATAACGATTATCAAACCTAAGGTTTTCTGAGACCTCTCATTAATATCCAGCTATAAAAGCAACGTTAATTCTCGTATTTTCATCGGGTTAACTTAATAAATAAACTGATTGGAATGTATTACTGAGGCGCATCAGTAGTTTAACAGAAAGAATACCTTAGAAAATACAGTCCAAAGTTGGAAGTTTTTTTATCTCGATTGATATATTAAAAAAACATGGATATGGGTTAGGGTCCCTAATTAGTAATAGAATTGTATATTAATTATTTAGATAAAAATTTTATAAGATTTAGAGATTTTAATTAAATCAAACACTCATGAATCATAAATAAGTGCAGCATTAGTGCCACACGCCTTTAACAAGCACAGATAAAGACTAATTTCACATAACAGCAACCACATGATACTGCTATATATTATTTTTCACTTGGTCGCTTACAGCGGTCAATCCCCCTTCCGAAGCACCAATTTAATAATTAAAACCACTTTTAGTGGCTTTTTATTATTTTCAATAACATTTCTACTGGCATAAATAAAATCCTAAGCACTATTTCAGCGTTGAATCTATTGCTTTACTAAAATTGCTTAATTTTCATTGTAAAGAGCGAATTGGTAGCTCAATTAATTCATCTTTGTTTTTTATCGATAGTTCAGTAAAATAGTTAATTTTTAATAGCTCTGTAAAGGTTAATGATGAAACGCGTTGTTTTGTATATTTCAGATAAATGCCCCCACTGTCGTGAAGCTCAAAAATACTTGGATGCTAACGGTATTAAATACAGGTTAACAAATGCAAAAATGCAGCGCGGTAGAAAAGAACTTGATGCGATTGGAGCTCGCTCCGTGCCAGCACTTAAAATTGGAAATGAAGTAATGATTGGCTGGAATCCAAAAAACTTTAAGAAACTCTATGCTGAAGAATAAAAACAGAATTACCTGATCAGATATTTAAGTAACTAATTTACACTGAGTTTTTGCTAGCCCACTTAGAATGGCTAAAGAAATAGTGAATATAGTGCCCAAATATCCACTTATAACGTTCAATAAGCTTGAAGCGGGGTAAGCAAACTATTTATCATTCGTTTAAACAGTTTTTCATTTACGGACGTTTACAAAAGTTTCTTTAGACCTTTTTGAATAAATTAAATATGGTGACCAAATTAACAAGCTTACAAGGCTACGCCCTAACTCCTTTATAGTCTCAACATCAAATACTTCCATACTCGGAATAACCAATGTTACTAAATAAGCGTCAATAATTATAAATACACTAGAAAAGAGTGCTAGACCGAAATACCAAATAGGCACTCCCTTCTTTCGAGTGAAAAAAAGGTAAGCTAAATATAAGCCGAATAGTACCATTATTAAATTAACAATAATCTCACTGATTAAAAGTGGCCCCCATACAGGCGAATATGCTTCACTTCCAGGAGTCGTTAATGCTTCCCAAGTGCCGTCAGTAAAAATAGGCGGAAAAGTAGTCCCTAAAAGGTGCAACACTCTAATTGGTGATATAACAATCCCAAGAGCGACAATAATTAGCCATCCACCAATTCTAATGGGCTCTCTACTTTCTGCTACTTCCAATGTTTCCATTTGATACTCCTTACTATATAACGCCCCGTTAAGAGGCAAATAAAAGTTGGCTAGATAGGCGACGAAAGAGTAAATAGCCAACAGGTATTCGCTCTGCTTGAATGCCTTGTAAATTTTTAGTTTATAATTTGACTAAAGTAATTATTAAGAGATATAGAAGAATGCCTTGTTTCAGGTGTTTCCCCAAGGTTTGAACCAATATCTTGACCAAAATATAATTTTTCACTATTAATATAAATTAATGTGTAATTTGGAGGGGAACCGCTACTTTCTGAATTATAAATAAAACTCTCATTTAAAGCGTAAACCTCAATACCTTCTTCACTTATCACTTTACCTGTAATTTCAAATTTCGAAACAACAAGAGCATCAAACAACATTGAATCACATGAAGTATCAGTTGGGCGAAAATACTCTTTTTTATAAGTAGATTTCAACGAAGAATCTATACTTAACCTAATATTGACGTTCCATAAAACAATTGAGTCGTCAGTGGAGGATTTTTTATAAGGAAAACATTCTTTTACCCAAGACGTATTTGTTAAATTTGCTATAACATCTTTCTTTGGTGTTTCTGCAGCCGTACCTTCTTCAGAACCACCGCAAGAAAACAAGACTATTGATGAAAATGTTGTAGCAATCCATATATTTTTCATTTGCACTCCATGCTCTGATTAAAACCTAGCGCCCTATGCAAGAGGCTTTAATAGTTGGCCATAATGTGTAGAGAAACGAAAGCAACCAACTGTTCTTTGGTGAACTTCAAGTTTCAACTAAGCTCTTGTATTTAAAAGCACAACCGAAGCAATAAGTTACCATGTTCATTTGATATTGCAACAGCGAAAGGCGAGAACAGGAATGGGCAAAACACAACTTAACTTAAAAAAGCACTTTCATTGCCAAACCAAAGATAGAGCAAGACTCAAGACATATTGTTCAACGATGAACTAGAAAGCATATTGAACTGACTTAGTGCGTGAAATCACCTACTTTTCATGGAAGAATTCCAGTAACATTTCCCAATAAAAATTTATTTAATTGCTATTAATATCACATTATTTTCAACATCAGATTCAATTTTATTGGCAATAATATCAAACGGTAGCAGTGACATTGGCTATTTTTAATGTTACTGAAACATAGCTCTACTATGACTAAATAAATTCATCAGCTGGTATATGAATTTTCTCTGATATTTATTTTTTATGGCTCAATAAGCTGAAGATGTAATTACTTCAAAAGGTTAGATGCTCTGTAGTCTAAATTAAACTCTATTGAAGTATTCCAATCTTCAAGTAGCTCTTTAAATTCTTTGAGCTCATTTCTAGAGGCTGTTTCTTGCATAGCTTTTTCAGAAAGGGAGTTTAGGCGAGCGAATTCATCAGCAGTCATAATCAACATTCCTTGTTTGCATATAAATAAATTATGACCAAAAACCAAGCAAAGTCAAAAATCCATGTTTATTGATGCCAGCTACTTAAGAGAAACAAGTTATTACCCCCTGTCACTGGTTAATCACTAGCCTGCTAAATAGCTAATAAAAATGAGAATAGCCAACGGCTTGATGCCACTTAGCGAACTTTATGGGTAATACATCAATATGTTTATTTTAAATCTATGCCGGCTTTTCTTGGCGAATAAGCATATCCATGAATTTTACAAATCGCCTTTGCCTGGTTTCGGCTTTCTTCGGGCTTGTCAAACCATAAGCGATAACATAACGGTTAGTTTTAGTGAGCGTTTCATAAAATAGCTTTGCCTTTGGTTCGCTCTCTAGTGCTAATATAAAATCCGCCGGCACTTTCATTTCACTTGCAACATAAGCGTTCTGCCACCGCCCATCAGCTTTAGCTGCACGAACATGTACAATGCCAGACTCGGTCATTCTGCCCTCCTTTATCAAACGTTCCACATGCTCTCTGTTCCTTTTCGACCAATTACTTCCAGCTTTTCTTGGCGTTACACGCTGAAGGTAGGCTTGGTCATCGATTGATTTTTTAATGCCGTCAATCCACCCCCAACACAGAATTTCAATTACGACATCATCCCAAGACACGCTAGGGATCCCTGTATTTTTCTTAAATATTTTAACCCACAGCTCAGTTTCAATGCCGTGATTTATTTTAAGCCATCTACCTAGGTCTTCTGGCGACGAAAAGCTTTTGATTTTTTCAGGATTAGCTTCAGGCATAAAGGTTCATTCTCTTAGGAGTAACGCCTCATTAAGAGGCTAAAAATAGTCTTATGAAATGGTAGCAAGCAATTAACTCGTTGCTTTGTTGGCTGGCTGTATATTTTACCACTCTCGCCATTCTTCGGTAATATCACCTTCAAATTTTACATTAGCGGTAGACAATACTTTTTGAATAAAATCGCAGATCTCTTCTCGCTGATCAGTTTCTATTAAACATTGAGCGCAATCATCATTTAACTCGTTCAAAGATGTAACTAAGTCTTTGATATGATTTTTAGCACTATTAAGGGTTTGAGTTTCTTCTTCCATCAATGACATAAAGTCTAAAAGAAGTATGATGCAGGCCGTGACATCTTCATTTGTATAATCAGCTTCATCTTCTCCGTCAATAAAGTCTAACATTCCGTATTGAATACTCTTCAGTATACTTTTCACATAACTCTCCGTAATACCTTGCCGCTTTAATAAGCGGATTTTAATAATTAATTTAAATTGTAAGCGAGGCGAAATCACATAAACAATTGACAGCTCCACATAAAATTTAAATTATAAATTTTTATGAACCAAGAGGAGTGCAATGCGGAGATTTGCTGATAGTTTATATTTCGTTTAAATCTTGTCTATACGCTACCTTCTGATTCAACCACTAATATTCGCGCTTCTCCACGAGGATGTGCAACATGCTCAGTTCCAATGGACGCATAAAAAATATCACCAGCTTCTAAGACAGTTGACTTCTCAACTCCGTTATCTATAAACAGCATTTCAACAACACCATCTAACACAACAAAAACCTCTTCACCATCATTTACATGCCATTTATACGGTTGGTCAGTCCAATGCAATCGTGTCGTAATACCATTCATATTTGCGATGCTTTTTGCACCCCATGCTTTTTCAGACTTAAATTTCTTGCTTCTGATTATTTTCATGATAATTCCGAGTTATAAATAGTGTACACGCTCGCTAAAGGGCAAAATACTTGATTAGAGTTAACGATACAAGCGTAAAATTAGCTTGCTCTGTTTAGTGGTGGATTATCTGCACTTATTTGATATTCTGATATATAGGGCGATTTAATTGCTAAGACGTTTTAACTGTATATATCGACTTATCGGCCGGCGTTTATTCAAATTTTGTAAAAATATCATCCCAAAGTTTTGGACAACCTCAATAATCTAAAACTTCGTAAATGCTTTTGGTTTATAACTTCTACTACTGCACATTAAATTCATCACAGCTAAAATAATTAAGCAGTAGCTTTTCACCTAGCTCAATTCCACATAATCATTCAAACGATCGAGCAGATCATTAAATTCCTTTAATTCATCAACAGATGCGGTTTTGTTACAGGCTTTTTCAGATAAGATATTTAAACGTTCGTATTCATGAGATGTCATCATTAACTTCCTTGTCTTTTGTTTTTAAATTATGGCAAAGAAGTTAAGTAAGTCAAAAGTTACGATGAGCATTGTTAGCTCTTAATTAAATATCAAAAGCTTTATTCCGAGTATTTAAATAATAACAGTCATTGACAAAAGACCACCAGTCTCTTAATATTACAAATAAGAGACCACTAGGCACTTAAGTGATAAGTATGAATTGGCAACGAGCAAGAACAGACGAAAAGAAAAATGAACGAAAGGAAGCGATTTATCAGGCTGCCTTTACACTATTTAAAAAGAACGGTTACGACAAAGTAAGCTTCAATAGCATTGCAGTTGAAGCGGGGTTTACCAAGTCTAATATGTATCGATACTTTAGCTCTAAAGATGATATATTTTTAAATGTTTTTTCTGAACTATTTAAAAATTGGGTAGATGAATGTAGTAAACAATTGCAAAGCCTAGAACAAGGTGTGCAGGCAAGTACTTTTGCACAAGCTTGGTTAAAGTCATTGTTATTACACACAAAGCTGCTTGATTTAATGCCAATTTTGTTTACCTCTCTCGAAAGAAATAGTTCATTTGATCAGCTACTTGAATTTAAACGTTTAGCTATGAATTTACTTTATAGCATCACCCTTGATATCAGCAGAGTATACCCAGACATAGCAGGCGAAAATGCGTTTAGGTTTCTAACACTAAGTTATGCTGCAACAGCTAATTATTGGGCGGCTACGATGCAAAGTGATGCGTTAAAAAAAATATATCAGCTAGATGAATTCAAATCACTAAAACCAGACTTTGAAAAAGACTTAACAACATCAATTGAAATAATCATTCAAGGCTTAAGAAACCAGTAAACCAACAAGCTCCAATAACATAGTTAGCTAACAACAAATGGTTAGCTTGCAAAAACTAATTTAAATGAGGAAGAATCATGGCACATCACACTGAAAACAAAATTAAGGTTAATGTTCCCGCAGAAAAAATTTGGCAAATACTAGAAGATTTTAGTCGCGTTGAAAAATTTGCTACAACAATAAAATCATCACCAATAATTAATGGTATAAATTCAGGTTTAGGTGCCAAAAGGTTATGTACATTTAATGATGGCTCAAGTTTGGTGGAAGAAATTATCGAATACCAAGAAGGACAAGGTTATAAAATGGTGCTTTCTGAATATTCAATACCGCTAAAGAGTATGTATGCTGAAATGAAAGTAACAGCAATTGATGAAAAAAGTAGCGAAATCTACATGTCTGCAGATTTTGTAGTGAAAGCTGGTCCACTAGGTTGGTTGATGGGACAGTTGTTAATGCGTCCGGTAATGAAAGGTGTTTTCAAAAAGCTAATGACTGGTTTGGCATACCACTGTGTAACAGGTGAATCCGTTGCAGAAAAATTGCCGTCAAATGAAGAATTAGCAGATATAATTCTAGTTTAAATTAATAATTTCGCATGAAAAATTTTAGTTGGCTATCTATTCGGAGAACGAATTAATAGCCAACTGAGTAACGTGCATGTAGGTAATTTATTGTTTTTCTGCCGCTTTAGTTCCAGGAAGCCAGCCCATTATTGACCCAGCTACAGATATTAATAAAGACGAAAGAAAGATAATACCTGTATAGCTTTTGCCAAAGGCTTCACCTGCGGCTTGTCCCGCAGCTTCTGCATTGGCTGGGTCATTCGCTCCTGCAATTCCCCCTGCTACCATGCCACCTATTAATAAAACGCCCATAGAAAGAGCTAAAAACCAAAGTATACCAAAACCTATTTTTTTCATCATTTTTCCCTTGATGTAAGTGATAACCTCCCCTGATGATAGGGCTAAGTTATCGTTGACTGAAATGTATGATAAACAGAGTAAGTAACAGCTATTAGTTACTCTGCCTTAATATCCGTAAACCACCAGCTGTACCAGCTTCGTTTACAACCTTTGTTAGCAAGATACTAATCATTACTATTTTGATTTTCTAATAATTCAGCTCTTTGAGAATAATTAGGAATACTGATCCAAAGAACAAAATAAAAAATAAAGCCAATGCCCATACAGCCTAAAACTGCGAATACAAATCGTAAACGTGCTCGGCTAATGCCAAAGTGCTCAGCTAAACCAGATAAGGTCCCAGATACAACGCCATGCTTACTTTTGCTTAAAACTTTACTCTTATGATTCATTTCAATTCTCTAAATGGCTTAAGCCTAGTATTTGGATAGATGCTCGGCTCAAAACTCTCTGCCTTTTCTAAAGACTCTCTCAATCGTACAATTATCCGAACAGAACGACAAATCGTCTTTTCATTACTAAATTACTAAATTACTAAATTACTAAATAATTTTCAATACTATCATAAGCTTTCTATCAGAGTTAACTTTTAAAAACAGAAATACTTATTAATACAACCTTTCTATATCTTAGCATTACCATTGTCCCAATTAGGATAATAATCCCAAATGAACCACCACTATTAGTGCTCATCGATTTTTCTTCTTGTGCTATTTCTGAATATAATGGCCCAGCATAACTACCTTGATAATCAGTCGCCATGACTTCAGCTAACCAATTAAGTTCTTTACTCACCCTTGTATAGTTGTCAAATTCATTATATTTCCTCGAGCCAAATGAACTAACACCGGCAACATAACGACCATTATCAGTTTCAACAAACACAGGCCCACCACTGTCACCACCAGCACCAACGCCCTCTAAAGGTAAGCTATTGCCTCCACCAGGAGAATCGAAGCGAAATCTCAATTGGTAATCATTTACTTCTTCTACAATATTATCTGCACCTCTTAGTTCGCAAGGGAAACAGCGGTCATAAATACCCTGTACACCATCAGCCACAACACCATAACCAGCCAATTTCATTTGTTGACCGAGCTCGTCTTCTTTTTCATATATAGGCGTAGGTAAAATGCTTAAACTTGAATCGATTAACTCAATTAAAGCGATATCATGTTTAAGTATGCCCTCTTGAGTATGTTCTGGATGAGAGTAAACGCCAGCAACCGTAATATCTTGGTCTAACAGAGTTATTTTATCGCCCGCTTTATTTCCTTCTGCATTGCTTGGGTAAACACAATGCGCAGCTGTCAAAATCCAACGTGGAGCAATGAGCGTAGCCGTACAACCAGAGATAATGATGGTTGATTGATATTCTTGGGTATCTAATAAATATTCCGCGGGATCTACATCATGACGCATAACGATTGTCCAAGCATTATGCGACTGTAATAGTAGTAATAAAAAGATACACAATGAAATTATTTGTCGATAGTTTGTTGTTAAATTTAGCAATTCATTCTCTTTTTTATTTTTGTTAAAGTTTAGCTAACGAGTAGCAAATGGGGTTTATTACTCTTTAAACTATATCGTCGTTGGGCTAAATAAAAGCAGCTAAATTAGTTTGGTATCTACATAAAATAACTAGATACCACTATCAACAATAATTAAAAGTCAAAATGAACAAGTGAACACTAATTGAAGAAATATTAACTATGGCACAACTTGTTAAGTAATTGACGCTACTTTATTGTGTCTATTGAAGAGATTCGACCATGCTTAGAAGGCTGTACTAAATTAAGTAACCAATATTCAATTAGTTATAACAATCGCTGTTTTTTTGAATTGAGTTGGAGTTACGCCAGTCAACTTTTTAAAAGCTTGATTAAAAGTGCTTTTCGCATTAAAACCAGAGTCCATGGCTACGGCCATTACAGTCTTTTTAGGCTCGGCGGTTAACAAAACTTTCGCATATTCAATACGATAAAGTGCAATTAATTCGTAGAAGTTAATTGACCGGTATTGGTTTATTGCTTGTGATAAATATTGCATGGGAGTATTAATTTCTGACGCAAGCTTTTCGATATTTAATTCGCTATCTAAAAAAAGTTTTTCTTGCGCCATTGCTTGATCTACCAAAGCTAAAATTTCTTGAGCATGGGATTCAGATAAAGCAGATTTCTCATACTTATCACAAATACCTGCCAGTTGAATGGCTGTTTTTTCTGGTGGTTTTTTACAATATAACGCAGTAAAAATTGTTAGGCCAAAAAGCACTATTATATCGACTAGACTAGAAACCATATCAACTTTATCCGTTGACAAACTAATTAGCTCCCAAGGGATTTCAATGACACCTGAAATCATATTAATAAGTAATAATAACCATAATAATGTCATTGAAAAACACACCCCTTTTAGCCATT
>Ga0209396_1002046_pt1 | contig 21657 bp, 21 predicted proteins | sample GOMGulsemesocosm_6_FD_184638 | JGI IMG/M metagenome (GOLD analysis project Ga0209396, IMG submission 184638) | Methane-oxidizing microbial communities from mesocosms in the Gulf of Mexico - GOM8C Gulf of Mexico (SPAdes) (version 2) | ecosystem: Environmental > Aquatic > Marine > Cold seeps...
ATTACTTTGTGAGAAACGATTTATGATGGCTTCTTTCTGTTCAATTGAGTGCTTTGTCATGGGATCTCATTGCCGCTCTGTTCATATTATAAAAGACGACAACTACTCTGACACAGAGGGTTTTTGACTCTAAAATCTGATTCAAGGGGTGCGAGAAAATTTAATCTATCTCCATCACAAAGAATATAACTATTATTGCTTTCGTTCATTAGAGTGAATGTCACACTACTGGCTTGACCATTAAATGTTACCTTCTGATCATCTTCACTAAATGCATAATCAGCAATTTTCTGATTCGTTATTTTTCCGCCATAAATAGTGCTGAATGTCTCAGGGTTCTTGTCTGCTAATTGAATAATATCCTGAATAATCAACTGTTTGCTATCTTCTACCCTCTCACTAAGCAAGTCCGTGATTGTGAAAACTTTTACATTAAAATAAGACCCCCACTCACGAGCTAAAGGCACTAATCCATGAATATACCCAGTGAATCCTCCATACTGTCTATAGGCTCCAAAATGTATATTACTGCCATCGCCTGTGCTGCCGGTACTAACTAAATAACTTTCATCCGTCAAGATATCCGGGAATATCCCCACTAAATCCATTTTACCTGATGTACGAATCCCATCTGAAACCACCGTGATTTTCTCTGCATTCAATTCAAGCTGGTAAGAAGCAGTTGCCGTATATTTATCCCAAGCAGCCGCCGCCAGTTTGGCTTCATCATCGATATCAACAATAATTTTCAAAACCAAATTTTGTATCGTTACCTGATAATCATCACCTTTATCTAAGAATCCATCTAATTTAACTTGATGCAACCAACTGCCTTTCTCATAGTCTGAAGTTGGTCCATCTAAAAGGCTAATATCGAAATTTATTCTCTGTTCAGGATCTTCTGGACGATTTTCATTTGTTAAAATTGCTTCATAACTAAGAATTGGTTGCTCATCATTTCCAATCGAAATTTCATAATGTCCATCAACGATATAATCTCGATAGTCATGCCTTATACTAGTAGGTAACAGATACTCGATGCCTTCATCCAACTCATTATTAAAATACTGTTTTCTACTTTCATAAATATGACTCGAGAACGACCCAATATATTCAAAAAACTCAGCGCCAGCAGGTAATAATGAAGCCTCAGCATTACCACTCGAAAGCATAAAGGCATCAGCGCCTTGGCTAATCGATTTTAAATTGCCCAGCAGTGTTGGTACATAAGCTTGGCCTAATGCGAGTTTTTGTTCACTGGTAAGTGTTGGATTAACGGGTAACGGGGGTGGTAAAACTGGGTCTGGCGTTGTTACTTCTGGTCCAGCTGGAGGAACGACAACTTCTGCATCGCCTGAACTGCTAGAGCCGCCCGAGCCACCGCAAGCTGATAATAAAATGCTTGATATTGCTACGCTGAGTAGTCTTTTATTAAAATCCATTTTCATTCATATCCTTGAAATAATTCCCGCTATTCTAATCGTTTAGCACTTGCTAAGCCACCTGTTAAATGGAACTAAATTCCTATTAGCAGGCAATAAAAAGCCCCTAGATTCAAATAATGAATAGGGGCCGATTTTATTACTTAAGCTGTTCTTTTAAATCTGTACTTAAACGACTAAGCCAATGCTTTATTAAAGTGCTCGCAGGCACTTTCAAACTCACCTTGTTGAGTTAATAAGTTACCCAATTCAGTATGCACTTCTGGCAAGGCTTTAATCTTAGTCGCCGCTTCTAAATATTCCTGAGCTTTATCTTTATCACTCATCCGGCTTGCGATGCGGCCCAATGCTAATAATAACATAGGGTCGTTAGTGCGTTCTTGTAATTGCTTTTCAGCGAATAAAAGCTGACGTTGCAGGTCGTCGCCTTTGACGCGTCCGTACAAGCAAATCAACTTGTCATGCCAAACTGAAGGTAAAGCCGTGCGTAAGGCTTGCTCCGCTTTCCCTGGCTGCTTAAGTGATAACAATAGTTCGACATAGCAGGTCAATACATCAACCGATAAACGAACACCTCGTGGAGCGTCATCGTAGATTTCTTTAATCAGGTTCGCTTGCCCAGCAGACGCTGCTGAACTCTGGCTTTTAGCCGCACGTTGCATCAACTGAATAACGACTTTTTCTTCGAGTTCTTTTAACTTGTCTTGAGGAATCAGTTTTGCCAGTTTACGTACGGTCGGCAATAAGTCTTTTAAACCGACCCATTCTTCGAGTTCACGTAGTACCTTGATGTGCATTTTTAATAGATGTTTATGCTTAGGATTTTGCTTGCGCAAACGCAGAACGATCGCTAATGCTTGTTCGGTTTGACCACGAGAGATCAATAACTGTATCTGAGTAATCGCAACGGCTAACTCAGCACCCTTGGTACTTTGGCTGGCTTCTTTTAACCATTGGTCTGACTTATCCATGTCGCCTTTTTCATAGGCTGCACGGGCAGCGCCTAGATAATTGATTAACGGATTATCACCTAATGCAGCCGCATGTGTTAACTGGCGCTCTGCTGTTCGCCACTGCCCCTGAGCTAAGCTCAAAAATCCACGGGTTGTTTGACGTTGACCGCGTTTCTTGCGCTTTTCCTTATTCCAATTTACTCGCCAATCACTGAATATTAAGAATAAAACAAATCGTAATACTAAGTAGGCACAGATGAAGAATGTCGCCAGCATAATATTGAAAAACCAAAAACTGGTTTCAATGGTATAACTGTCCCAACTAAATAAAACATAGCCCGGATCATTTCTCATTAAATAGCCAAAGACTAACCCGACTAATAAAGATACAGCGGTTAAAATTACGAGTTTTTTCATTTTAATTCCCCGTAATTCATTTAGCTAATGCAGAAGGAGCAGAGCCTAAGCGGCGCTGTTCATCCTGTAACTGGCGTAAGCGGTTTAAAGAACCGCTAATCTGTGGGAACTCAGGAGAAACATTCCAGTTTTTTAATTCAATCAATGCAGCTACTACTGCTTCTGCATCAGAATTTTTCATCATAACAAACTCTTCTAACCAAGCTTGGGTTCTTTCAATGCTTTGTTTATACAGCGCATCTTGCTGACGAACAAGAGCGACCTGCGCTTGCTCTAACATCAAGTGCATATTCTGTTGTAGATAATAATGTTGGTCTGGGGTTAGCGGTGCTGGCAATGCTTTTTTGTGTTCACGTACACGTACAATATTCCCAATTCCAGCCCATACTTTAGTAACAAACTTATCCCATGCAGTCGCTTCAACTTCTGGATCTACCACCTCTTCAACGACAATTTTCTCCTCAGGTAATGTTCGAGGCATCCACTCTAATTCACTGATCTGATCTTGCACCGCTTGCAAACGAGCAACTGCGCCGGTGAGGTCCACTGCAGGAACAGAACGTAAAGTTTGTCGTTCACTAGCGAGTAATAGTCGCACTGAACTAATTAATGGGTTTTGAGTTTCCGCTAAAACATTATCCGCGGCATCTAATATCGCCATAGCACCTTGCCAATCTTTTTCTAGATCTAATCTCTGGTTAGCAAGACGTAATAAGTATTCTGCTTCGGCCAATAACCAGTCGCTGCGATCAGCACCCGGCAGTTGTGCTAAACGCTGAGCATTTTGTTGTAGCTGTTTACCCTGTAATGTTGCATTGATTTCTGCTTTTGTAAGCTGGGTGCTTAATGCCGCATTCTTCTCAGTACTTTGCTCTAACTGATGAGATAGGGTTAATAGTTGTTGAGAGAATTCGAGCCCTTTCAAACTGATAACGCCAATGGCAACCAAAGCGATAATCACCAGTGATAACGCAACAATGGATAACACAGAGCTGGACTTAACAGACTCTTGTTTTAACACGTTTTTTGGGGCTGGGCTGCTTTCTGCTGAGCTTTGGGTAGCGGAGCTTTCAGTTGCTGTGGTTTCTTGTTGCAAATTATCTGTCACAACTATTTCCTTAATAAATGATCCGATTTACTTTTTTTATTAAACGCTTTCTTCGATCCAGCGTTTCACGGCTACCAACATATCAACATCTTGAGCACTGTCGGCAATCTGTATATTAATGAAGCCTAGTGATTCTGCCAGTTCTGCGACACGGCTGCTAGGGGCAATGATGCCACGAACACTTTCGCTAATCCTTGGCTGCTGCGCCGCGATGGCTGCTAATCCTTGGCCACTACTGACTAATAACAACGGCTTTGAGGCTAACGTTTGTTGCCATTCTAGCTCACTGTATTCAGGCACTAAACGTTGATAGAGTTCGGCATAGACAACTTCTGCCCCGCGTTCACGCAGTGTACTGGCTAGGGTTTCTCGGCCACCGACACCACGCCAAATTAGAATTTTTTTGCCTGCGATATCTTGCAGCTCCGGCATGTTCAGCGCGCCTTCACTATCAAACTGACCCGCAGGCATTTTTGTTTCTAGACCCTGCTTTGTCATCACAGCTGCCGTGACGGGGCCAATGGCGATCCAATCAATACCCAATGGCCATTGAGGCCAGTATTGATCCATGGTGCTTAAACCCATCTCTGCGGCATTGCGACTAATCGCAATCACCGCATCGAAGAGGTCTATATTCATAAATTGGGATTTTAACGCAGGGGTTTCTGCCACCGTTTCAATTCTCAGCAAAGGCTGACGAATAACGTCGCAGCCTAATGCTTCTAACGACGGGCAGATTTCTTCAGCCTGAGACGCTGGTCGAGTGACCAGCACAGGTAACTTTTCAATACTGATATTAGGCGTTTGCATAAACTTCGGCCAAGATTTTATCAGCCCCTTGGCTTAACAAATCTTCTGCGGCTTTTATGCCTAAGGCTTCTGCTTCTGTAACTGGGGCGCGGTGCTCAACGGTAAGCATTTGCTTGCCATCAACACTGCCGACCAAGCCGCGTAACCAAAGTTCGCCTTCTTTTTCAATCGCGAAACACGCAATCGGTACTTGGCAGCCTCCTTCTAAACGACGGTTCATGGCGCGCTCTGCAGTAACACGATAGGCGGTGATGTCATGCTGTAGCGGTTTTAATAAGGCTAAGGTTTCGGCATCATCACTGCGCAATTCAATACCGACAGCCCCTTGGCCACCTGCAGGCAATGAAACTTCTGGCACAAGGTATTCAGCAATTCGAGATTCCATTTCTAAGCGCAGCAAACCTGCTGACGCAAGAATAATGGCATCGAATTCACCGCTGTCTAATTTTCCTAAACGCGTTTGTACATTGCCGCGTAAAGAACGAATGATTAGATCAGGACGTAAATTCTGTAATTGGCACTGACGGCGAAGGCTGGAAGTACCGACGATAGCGCCTTGTGGTAATTCGCTTAGGCTTTTGAAGTTGTTCGATACAAACGCGTCGGTTGGATCTTCTCGCTCTAGAATAACGCCGAGCTCTAAGCCTTCTGGAAATTCCATCGGTACGTCTTTCATCGAATGCACAGCGATATCAGCATCGCCCGCCAACATCGCGACTTCTAATTCTTTAACGAATAAACCTTTGCCGCCAATTTTAGCGAGAGGGGTATCCAGAATGATGTCGCCTTTGGTTGTGAAGGTAACCAGTTCAACGATTAAGTCTGGGTTTAAGGCCAACAAACGTGATTTCACGTGTTCAGCCTGCCATAAGGCAAGAGGACTTTTACGGGTAGCAATTCTAAGAGTACGAGCTGACATTGGATTTCCTTCAGCGGAATGAGCAAATAATGGCGTTATGATAACAGCAATCATAGGCTTATTAGAATGCTCTACGTCAGTTGAAAGATATTAGGAACTATCTCAGCAGATTTTATAAAAAGGGAGCGGAATTTTTATAAGCCGCGCATCAACTTTCTAACACTAGGAAGATGTCGACGACTCACGCTCATGCCTTCCGCTAAGTCTTTTAAGTAGAGGATATGAACATTGTTTTCAAGAGTTTCGAGGCGATCAATCTTTTCTTTGGCGACCAAGGCATTACGATGAATACGAACAAAGTACTGCTCAAATTCATCTTCTAATACTTTTAATGGTTCATCGATGAGTACTTCAGCCGTGCGTGCTTCTTCAGCTTGGTATTTTACCGTGATGTATTTTTGATCGGCCTGAAAGCTGTAAATGTCAACGATTGGGATCAGCTGTAAGCCTTGATGAGTGCGTGCACTAATGTGGGTACGCGTACAATTATCATTGGCCAATGAGAGTTCGGCTTCCGGTTGCTGTTCAATCCAGCGCTGGGCCTTTTGCAATGCTTTGCTGAGATCGTCCTTGCGAATGGGTTTTAATAAGTAGTCTACCGCTTCAACTTTGAATGCGTTCAATGCGTATTCATCGTAAGCCGTGCAAAAAATTATCGCTGGACGAGCCGCATGAGTTGGCAATGATGCCATCAGTTGTTCAGCGACTTCTAATCCGGTTAGCCCTGGCATTTGAATATCTAATAAGACTAAGTCGGCTTTATGCTGGCGTAACCAATCCAGTGCGGCTTGTCCATTGCCTGCTTCAGCAACAATCTCATAGTTCTCATGTTCGGCCAATAGTCGTGCTAAACGCTGACGCGCTAACGGTTCATCGTCTACCAGCAATACTCTTAAACTCATTGGACCCCCTGCGTTTATTATTTACTCTGCTGTTTATTATATTCTGGCAACTCAATTATGACACGGTACTGGTTAGCAGTTTGCTCGATACTTAATGTGGCATTATCTGCAAATATCGCTTCTAAACGCATGGCGATATTGGGTAATGAAATCTGATGGCCATCACTTTCAACGGCTAGTTCCGGTTTATCATTCTCGATAATCAATAACCAACGTCTCTGTTTATCCCCTATCCCTACGTTAGCATTTAACGTAATAAGCACCTTGCCGCCATCGATTAAAGGCTGAATACCGTGATAAATGGCATTTTCTAGCAGCGGTTGTAATAAGAGTTGCGGTACGAAGATATTCGGTAGGTCATCAGGCAATCGCCACTCTAACTTAAGCCTATCGCCTAAGCGCTCTTGTTCAATATTCAAATAACGCTGCCCTAGCTCAATTTCAGCGGCTAGATCGACTTGGGCATTTTGATCTTTCAGTACGACTCGAAACAGTGATGATAGATCCACCAGCATGTTTTCGGCTTTTTCAGGATCTATGGCAATTAAAGACGCGACAGTGTTGAGGCTATTAAAGAAAAAGTGCGGACGAATTCGAGCCTGTAGAGCCTGTAAGCGAGCACTTAATTCTGCTTGGCTTTTTAATCGCCACTGACTTTGCACATAAAAATAACGTAGCCCCATTCCGCCAAAGATGGCACTGATTAATATATTACGAAGAATCCAAGACCAATCAATTTGATAGCCTAAACCCAAGCCTAAAGACGGTAGAATGGCCTCAACCGCTAAGCTGATAAAAAAGCAGACCAGCATTAATAGTCCCATCGCCCAAGATACCGCCCATGGCAATGCTAAACGCGCCATGAATTTACGCGACTGACATAACAGCGCGACCGATAATAGCGCAACCCATTGTACAAAATACGATAGCGTCGCAAAGCGTTCCCACTGAAATCCAACCAAACCGCTCTCGATCAGAATGAGTGCCGTCACGAGGGCTTCTGATACTAAAATTAGTACCAATATCGCTCTTACATTACACAGATCCGGTAAAAAGAAGGTTTCGAGTGTTTTATTATGAATTTTCATGACCTCAGTGTTCCGTTGTCGAGCCGATATTACAAGCAATAATTACCCCTCAGGCCTCATTGCAGCGCAACTATGCTAATAAACAGGTGACTACTAATTAGACCCTGACAGGGCTATAATTCGCGCATTCTAATTTTCGTGCAATTTCTATCGACTGTATTTGCACTCTACTATTTAATTCGCGATTTCATTCGAGGTTTTCATGTCTGATCAAACTAACTCTTCTTGGGGCGGCCGTTTTTCTGAGCCAACCGATGCCTTTGTTGCCCGCTTTACTGCCTCAGTTGATTTTGATCAGCGCATGTATGCTCACGATATCCAAGGCTCTGTTGCACACGCGAAGATGCTGACTAAGGTTGGCGTATTAACCCAAGCTGAGTGCGATGACATTTTACGTGGACTTGAAGAAGTGCGTATCGAAATCGAACGTGGCACTTTCAAGTGGTCAATTGAGCTAGAAGACGTTCATATGAACATCGAAGCCGCCTTAACCGCTAAGATCGGCATCACGGGTAAGAAGCTGCATACTGGCCGTTCGCGTAACGATCAGGTGGCAACGGATATCCGTTTATACCTGCGTGATGAAATCGATAACATCGGTGCTGAATTAACACGTTTGCAAGAAGGCTTAATCGGTTTGGCCGCAGCTCATTCTGATACCATTATGCCGGGTTTTACTCACTTGCAAACAGCTCAGCCAGTGACCTTTGGCCACCACATTTTGGCGTGGAACGAAATGCTAGAGCGTGATTTTGACCGCCTATCAGATGTGCGTAAGCGTTTGAACCACTTGCCATTAGGCGCCGCTGCGTTAGCCGGTACGACTTACCCAATTGATCGTCACTATACGGCTGAGTTGTTGGGCTTCACTGCTCCTACAGAGAACAGCCTAGATTCTGTTTCTGACCGCGACTTCGCCATTGAATTTACCGCTGCGGGTGCCATCATCATGATGCACATGTCGCGTTTCTCTGAAGAATTGGTACTTTGGGCTTCTGCTCAGTTCCAGTTTATTCATCTTCCAGATCGCTTCTGCACCGGCTCTTCCATTATGCCGCAAAAGAAGAACCCTGATGTTCCAGAATTGGTGCGTGGTAAGTCTGGCCGTGTTTATGGTCACCTAATGTCGCTGCTTACGTTGATGAAGTCACAACCGTTGGCTTACAACAAAGACAACCAAGAAGATAAAGAGCCATTATTCGATACGATTGATACGCTGCGCGATAGCCTGCGTGCCTTCGCTGATATGGCGCCACACCTTGAGCCTAACAAGCCTTCTATGTACGAAGCTGCACGTCGTGGTTTCTCTACCGCGACCGATCTTGCCGATTACGTAGTCGTGAAAGGGATTCCTTTCCGTGATGCTCATGAAATCGTTGGTAAGGCCGTCGCGTACGGTCTTGAAACGGGTAAAGATTTAAGTGAAATGACATTAGAAGAGCTACAGCAGTTCTCTGACCAGATCACTGCTGACGTATTTGACGTACTAACGCTTGAAGGTTCCGTTGCTGCCCGTGACCATATTGGTGGCACAGCGCCTAAGCAAGTTGTTGCTGCCGCTAAGCGTGCCAGTGAGCGTTTAGCTAAGCGCTAAGCTTTGCTAGATAAGACTACTCTTTAAAATAGCGTCTCTGTTTTCAATAGTAGTCATAAAAAGGTACGATTTTTGACCTAGTATAGCGTTCACTTGCTAGGTCAAAATAGTGCCTTTTTTTATGCCCCCTCTTTCTGTTTCCACTTTTCTAATTCAGCCTTGCCTATAGCCCAAATTGTCTATACTCAAGGTATGTTGAATTCGCCCACACTCCCTAATATTAAACAGCCGCCGACGCAAAAATCTGTTGCTAAAAAGCTGTCGATACAATTGCCTACCGTTCAGCAAATTAATCAATGGCGCCAGTCTTTTCTAAACCTTAATAACGTTCGTCTTGAGCAAGCCCGTAGCTTAATGCTGGAGCGCCAGACTCGAGTGCTCGATGTACTGCCTATTTTATTGCATTTGAATCATCCCCAACTGCCTGGATTTATTAATCAACGAGTTCCCGCAGGTATTGAGCACTTTAGCCCACATACCGATTCGCTGAATGCTTTGCGCTATGTGGCTAAAGGGCTGCAGATCCCTAGAATCAGTGGTATACGCTGTATTCAGGCCATTTTTTTGATGGGTAGCTTAGGTACTCTTGCACAAACAGCTAATAGTGATCTTGATGTCTGGCTTTGCCATATTGATGGCATGAGTGATGAGCAATTAGCGATGCTAAGAACCAAGTGTGAGTTGATCGAAAAGTGGGCAGCGAGTCAAAAAGTCGAGTTACACTTTTTTCTGATGAATGCCGATGAATTTCGTCAGGGAAAACAGCAAGCCCATGTTGACGCAGAGCATTCGGGCTCGACTCAGCATTTACTCTTATTGGATGAATTTTATCGTTCATCTCTTTGGCTATCGGGTCGTATGCCCAGTTGGTGGCTAGTCCCTACAAAATATGAGAAACACAGTCAGCACTATTTGGAACAGCTATCCAGCCAAGAGTTGATTCATGATGTGCACTGGATAAATTTTGGCAGCATTCCTACGATTCCTGCCGCGGAATTTGTCGGTGCCGGTTTATGGCAGCTCAACAAGGGGTTAAAAAACCCTTATAAGTCATTATTGAAGCTACTGTTAACCCAGCACTACGCCAGTCAGTATCCCAAAATTCGTCCATTATGCTGGGACCTAAAAGATACCGTTCATGGTGGTAACATTAACCCATTAGAGTGTGATGGTTATTTACTCATGCTGAAACGGGTGAGCCAGCAAGTCGCCGCCGAGCATGATGATAAACGCTTACAATTGTTACGAAGGGCCTTTTATTTCAAATCAAACTTGCCTTTAACCAAGGCCAGCCAAGGACAGCAACGCCAGTGGCGCTATCAAGAGCTAAAGCAAATCGTCGATAGCTGGGGCTGGACCAACTCTCATCTTTCTCATCTCGATCACAAAGAAGAGTGGCCAGTCTTTGAAGTACAGTCTGAGCGTAATGCTTTGGTCAATGAGATGCTCACTAGTTATCGATACTTAGCATCCTTCAGTGAAAAGTACGCCAAAAAAATTCGCATTAACCGCCAAGACTTAACCTTGCTGGGTAATCAGTTATACGCAATTTATGATGCTAAGCCAGGCAAAGTGCTTACCATTAATCCGAACATCACCCCGAACTTAGTGCAGGATAAAATTTCCTTAGTATTATCAGATGAAAAACGCTGGCAGCTCATTTCAGGTACCTATAACAAAGAGACTGAGCACAAGGTTATTAAGCAATCACCGAGCGTGATTGAGCTTCTGTGTTACGCCCACTTTAACGGTCTACTCAATAACCATACTAATTACGCAATTTATCCAGAGCACAACCCGCTGATGAAGTATGAACTGAATGAACTGTTACAGATCATTCGTGGCATTGCGCCCCCACAACATATTGCTTCGGCAAATTTTTTGCGCCCGAGTAATCCTATTCAATGGCAGCTATTTATTAATGCGGGCATCGATCCGATGCATCATTTTACCCGCCGAGGCATGCAGAAACTGAGTAACCGAGATGATGCTTTAGGCTTTAGCGCGTTAAAAGAAAACCTTATTCATAGCATTGATCTGCTGACGATTAATAGCTGGGGTGAATGGCGTATCCAACGCTTTCAAGGGGGGGAGTCATTAATCGATTGCATTTATTATTTACTGCAGCATATTCCTTTAGCCCGTAAACAAGGCTGGCCGGATTATCAATGCCACTGCTTCTGTGCCAGTCGCGCTGGGGCAATCAGCATGCGAGTTGAACAAATATTGGCGGATTTGACCCAGCATGTTATCGATCAACCTAAAGTCGACTACATACTAGAAGCGGGTAAAACCTATTATGTTTGGCAGCAAGATAAACACAATATTAAACTGAGAAAAGCGGACTCCATCGCTAAATTTCTTTCTATTTTAGCGAGACCTCGTCAGCATTATGCGCATTATAAATTAGATTCGAATGCCCTCATGGGAAGCCCTCTAAAGGCTATTTTTGATAATGCTAAACCGGGTGCATGGCAGCTGTATTTTTGGCATAAAGAAGAAAACTACTTTTGGTATTTGCTGGATGAGCACGGTGTTTTATTACATCGACAACAGAAAGCCAGCTCCGATAGCGAAGTACTCATTCCAGTTATTCGTTTTTTACGTCAGGTTGATCAGCGCATGCAAGGGCGCTTAATTCGACAGCGCTCGCGGCCATTATTGATGTATGAGTTAACTCGTAATAGTGAAAGCGCTGAGTTTGAACGTATTCCAAGGCGCTTACCCCCTTTGCAAGATCAAAGCAGCCATATTCAATTGAATGCAATTTTAGATGATCAAGAACAGGTGAATATTTACTGCAATGGTGAAGAATTCAGTATCTGGGAGTGGGGAGATCAGCTGTATCAAAAGGTTGCTCAGACCCTATTAAATATGCGTACTGGTAACGAAACCTATCCCGTTTATTTAACCGATATTGCGCTATATGGTGACGAGAGCATTATCCAGCACATAAAATTTAAGCAGGTTATTGAAAAGGACCTGAACCACGCATTAATGACCCTATCGACTGCCCGCTAACTGCCGTATAATATCGGCAAATTCGGGAGTCTGATCATGCGCTTTTTCTTATTACCTGTTTTAACAGGATTATTACTACTCTCTGGCTGTGGACAAAAAGGCCCTCTTTATATTCCTAAAGACGATGCCCAGCCCATAATCAGCTCGGTAACTAATAAATAAAAACACGTGCGCCTCAGCAAACCTGCCACCTTTTAGATTAGAAATACGATGAATATATTCGATTATAACAATGGCGTTTTGCACGCTGAATCCGTCTCGGCGGTCGACATCGCAGCTCAATATGGCACGCCTTGCTATGTGTACTCACGCAAAGCGTTCGAGCAACACTACCTTGCGTATGAAAATGCCCTACAAGGCCGTGACCACCTTGTCTGTTATGCGATGAAAGCAAACTCTAACTTAGCCGTACTGAACGTATTAGCCAAATTAGGTGCCGGTTTTGACATCGTCTCAATCGGTGAATTGGAACGTGTTATCGCCGCCGGCGGTGACCCTAAGAAGGTCGTATTTTCGGGCGTTGGCAAGAAAGCGTATGAAATTCGTCGCGCCTTAGAAGTCGGTGTTCATTGCTTCAATATCGAATCTGAAGCCGAGCTTGATCGCGTTAATGACGTCGCTGCTGCAATGAACATGCAGGCACCTATCTCGATTCGTGTAAATCCTGACGTCGATGCGCAGACTCATCCGTATATTTCTACCGGTTTAAAAGAGAACAAGTTCGGCGTTGATATTGATGATGCGCCGCGCATTTATGCGAAAGCCAATGCCATGTCTAATCTAGACGTGCAAGGTATCGATTGCCACATTGGTAGTCAGCTCATCGAAACGGCTCCTTTTATGGATGCTTTGGATCGCGTTTTAGCCTTGGTTGATATTTTAGCCGAGCAAGGTATCGCTATTCACCACCTCGATTTAGGCGGCGGCTTAGGCGTAACTTATGATGACGAAGTGCCACCGACACCAGGTGAGTACATCGCCGAGTTGACTGAGCGCTTAGGTGATCGTCAGCTTAAATTAATTTTCGAACCTGGCCGCTCTATTGCTGCGAATGCAGGCATCTTCTTAACTCAGGTTGAGTTTTTGAAGTCAAACGAAGAAAAGAATTTCGCCATTATTGACGGCGCCATGAACGATTTGATTCGCCCTGCTTTATACAGCGCATGGCAAGCCATTGTTCCTGTGGTTAAGCATACTGATCGCGATGAAGCCGAAACTAAGGCTTGGGATCTTGTAGGCCCTGTATGCGAAACCGGTGATTTCTTAGGTAAAGATCGCCAGCTGAATTTGCAGCCGGGTGATTTGTTAGCGGTTAAGTCTTCTGGTGCTTACGGTTTTGTGATGGCGTCTAACTATAATAGCCGCCCACGTCCTTGTGAAATCATGGTCGATGGTGATAACAGCTATGTTGTTCGTGCCCGTGAAACTATTACTGATTTATACGCAGGTGAGCAACTACTGCCATCTGAATAAGATGCTAAGTGCTGACTAGTGTGCTAACTGGCGTATTAAAAGGTTAAATAGAATGTGGATTAAATTTAATAAAATGCATGGGCTCGGTAACGACTTTATGGTCGTTGACCTCGTTACTCAGCATGCATACCTCACCCCGATGCAAATTCGTCATTTAGCTGATCGCAACTTTGGCGTCGGCTTCGATCAACTATTATTAGTTGAAGTTCCGACTCAGCCTAACGTCGATTTTAAATACCGTATCTTTAATTCCGATGGCAGTGAAGTTGAAAACTGCGGTAACGGTGCGCGCTGTTTTGCGCGCTTTGTTTATGAACAAAAACTGATTGGCCGCCGTAATATTCGTGTTGAAACCGCCAGCGGAAATATGAGCTTAGAGCTAACCCCAGAAAACGATGTCATCGTTAATATGGGGCCGCCTATTTTAGTACCCGCAGCCGTACCCTTCATTCCTGAAAGCTCGGAAGCAGCGCAAGCCGTTAGCTATAAAATTGATGTTGAAGGCCACGGTCGCATTGAACTAGGCGCCGTTTCAATGGGCAATCCTCATGCTGTCATGATTGTTGATGACATCGATACCGCAGCCGTTGCAACGCTAGGGCCGTTGGTTGAAGCCCATACTAGCTTTCCTCAAAAAGTGAATGCGGGCTTCATGCAAGTGATTAACCGTAATCATATTAAGCTACGTGTTTTCGAACGCGGCGTCGGCGAAACCAAAGCTTGTGGCACAGGGGCTTGTGGCGCCGTTGTTTCAGGTATCTTACGTGGTTTACTCGACCAGACTGTTCAGGTCGACCTACCGGGTGGTTCGTTAACCATCGAATGGGATGGCCAAGGCGATGTCATCATGACAGGACCAACCAGTAATGTATTCGAAGGCCGAGTCAATATCTGATGCCTAGCAATCGACAGACGAAGCGAATTTAAAGGAATAAATAATGAGCGATTCATTACGTCTCACTGATGCAGACGTTGTACAGTACTTGCGAGATAACCCTGACTTTTTCATCGCCAAAGATGATTTATTAGCGGAGCTACGAATTCCTCACAATTCTGGCCAAGCGACGAGCTTGATCGAACGTCAGTTAGCGGTTTATCGTGAACGTAATGTTGAGCTGCGCCAGCGCTTAACCGACTTACTGGAAAATGCTCGCCGTAATGATAAGTTATTTGGTAAAACTAAACGTTTAGTCTTAGCGCTGATTGATGCCAAAAATTGGATTGATGTTGAAGTGGCGTTAGACGATAGCTTGCGCCAAGATTTCAGTGTTGATCATTGGAGCTTGTTATATTTTACCGAAGAAAAGTTAGAGCATCCCCTTCGCAGTATCAGCGATAAAGATAAGCAACGTGAGATTCATCGCTTATTTAAAGGCCATCGCGCCTTCTGTGGCCAGCTAACGGATGAGACTATGGATCTCTTGTTAGATGAAAACCATAGCAGCGCTGAATCAATTGCCGCCGCACAAATCCGTAATGGCCAGCAAACTGGTGTGCTGTGTGTTGCCAGTGATGATCCTAAATTTTATCGCAGCTCGATGGATACCTTGTTCTTAGATTATATCTCTGATGTATTAGGTTTAATCTTACCCAGTTTACCCCAGAGCTAATTCGCCTAAGCCATGCCGATTAAGCTGATTACTTTTGATCTAGACAATACCCTGTGGCATACCGACCCGGTTATTATTCGCGCGGAGCATATTCAGTGGCAGCTGATTATTAAACTGTGCCCCAGGGCCAGCACTCTCTTTACGCCCACCAGCCTGCAACAGCTAAAGCTTAAGGTAATGAAACAAAATCCTCAGCTACGCCATAAGTTAAGTATGCTCAGAATTGAATTTTTATTTCAGATTTTTATTCAGTGTAAGGTTAGCGAAGCCCAAGCTCGCGCATTTTCTCAACAGGTTTTTACTGAATTTTTACGGGCTAGAAATCAGGTTGAGTTGTTCCCCGGGGCGCTAACGCTATTACAAGCATTACATCAAAACTACCAAGTCATTGCCCTCAGTAATGGTAATTCAAACTTGGCAACCATTGGTATCGATCACCTTTTCCACGCTCACTACCATGCTGAAAATGTCGCAAGACCGAAGCCCCATGCCGATATGTTTTTAGCCGCGCTGGAACATGCTGGTGTCGAGGCGAGTGAGTGTATTCATATTGGCGATCATCCTGAGCAGGATGTCGAAGCAGCGCAGACGTTAGGGTTCAAAACGATATGGGCGAATATTCTAAAGCAACCATGGCCTCAAAACTTAAGCCCTGCAGACCATACAATTAATCAACTAGACCAATTAATTCCCACACTTAGCCAGTATTATTAAGCCCTATCATTCAGCCGATGCATTAAGCAAAAGCATCAATAGAGGCATTACTGAAAAGTATTAGAGCATTCCATTTTGGGTAATTAAAACCGCCGTAAATAATGCGATTAAACCGACTGCCACAGGCAGTGCATGTAAGCGTCTACGAATTTTTACGGGAGAAGCTATCTTAGCCATTGAATTGTCCTTTCGCTTCCTGCGAGTCGGTAGTCATAAGTCGTTTCTTGATTGTATGTAATTATCGACCCATGATGAGAATTCTATAGGATTTTTGTGACCGAGTTTGCGCAATTAATTACTCACCCATCTTGGATGTACACCAGATAAGACATTGAAAATCACAATGCCTTATTCTGTCTCAGCTGCCATCTAGTACCGAGAGAGCAATAGCCAGTACTCAATGATGTGCGCCACTAAATTGGGCGACTGCCATAATTTGATTCTGGCTTTTTAGGAGGATCAGCACGCAGATTTGCCTCGACCGATGTAATACCACCACCCTGGGCTAAGAATGCCTCAACTTCAGAGGCAACTTCACTGCGTTGGCGCTCGCGCTCCGCAATGGTCGCACTGTTTGGCATATCATCATTATGGCTATGATAGCCTTCGGCATGTGCTTTGGGCTTATCCGCTTTGCCGTTCGTTGCTTCAGTTTCTTTCTTCTTTTGCTCAGACATAATGTCAGCTCCCTATAATTATAAATAAATGTCCGCTCTTACCTGACATAAGGTTGTCAATATTTATAGTTCACCTTGAGGATATTTCCAGTAAAAATGGCAATAATTTACAATTCAGGCAAGTGCTCAGCTAACAATTTTTTTGTATGACTTGCTGATATTTATCGATCGCACGGCTGCGTTCTTCTTCAGAATAATAGATACGTTCACCCTTTCCATTCAATCGATACAGCGCCCCTCGTTGATAGTTTTTCAATCTGTCTTTGGCATTCACGCACTGTGCCTGTAGACGTTTATCTCTAGCGGCCTTATTCGCGGCCTGCCGCTTGTCCTGACTCTCTTGCTTATCATTGGCTTGGTATTCATCGATTAAGTCTCTCTGACGCTCAAAGACGCCTCCACCACCATAAGAATTGCGTTGAGTATCAACTTTCACCTTTTCAGTTTTGCTATCTAGCGGGCGATCAGAAAATTGTGTTTTGCCGTCCTTATCTATCCAGCGATAAATTTCAGCGTTAGCGATAGAGGTAATAAAAATGAACATGAGTAAAGAGAAACAAGCTTTCATAGCCATGCAGTAAAATCATCCATGAGAAGGGTTGTAGAATTAAAGATTAAACTAACATTAATATTGGTTGCAGACATAAAAAAACCGCAATCATTGCTGATCGCGGTTTTTTATCATACGAGATACTAGCTCATAGAATTTACTTATTAGTAATCTTACTTATTTGTAAATTCTGGGTATGCTTCCATACCACATTCCGCTAGATCAACACCTTCGTATTCTTCTTCTGCAGTAACACGGATACCCATAACGGCCTTGATAATTAACCAAGTCACGAATGAAGCACCGAATACCCAAACAAAGATCGTTAGAGCACCAACCAACTGACCAACAAGCGTTGCGCCATCGTTAGTGAAAGGAACAACCAATAGACCGAACAAACCAACAACACCGTGTACAGAGATGGCGCCAACTGGATCATCAAGCTTCATTTTATCCAAAGTAAGGATCGCCGCTACAACAATCAAACCACCGATGAAACCAATGATGGTTGCTTCAAGAGGTGTTGGTGTAGAAGGCTCAGCAGTAATAGCAACAAGACCGGCTAATGCACCGTTAAGCGCCATTGTTAAATCCGCTTTCTTGAACAAGATGCGAGCAAATAATAAAGCACCGATCAAACCACCGGCAGCCGCCGCGTTAGTATTCATGAATACAACAGCAACAGAGTGAGCGCTGGAGATATCGCCAAGTTTAAGAACAGAACCACCGTTGAAACCGAACCAACCCATCCAAAGGATGAATGTACCCAACGTTGCCATTGGCAAGTTAGCACCAGGAATCGCGTTTACTTCACCGTTCTTACCGTACTTACCTTTACGAGCACCTAATAAGATAACGCCTGCAAGAGCAGCAGATGCACCGGCCATGTGAACAATACCCGAACCGGCAAAATCAGAGAAACCGAAGTCATCACCCAAAGAATAAAGACCGAATACAGACTGACCGCCCCAAGTCCAAGAACCTTCTAAAGGATAGATAACCGCTGTCATCACAACGGCGAATGCTAGGAAGCTCCAAAGCTTCATACGCTCAGCAACCGCGCCAGAAACAATCGACATAGCCGTTGCTACGAATACAACCTGGAAGAAGAAGTCAGAAGCGCCAGAGTAGATTGAACCACCTTGGAAGCCGTCTTCACGAGCAGCGTAGTCAGCCAATACAGCAGCAGAATCTACTTCAGTAATACCTGAAAGGAAAAGACCGCCGTCATACATGATTGCATAACCGCACACTAGATACATAGTACAAGAGATCGCAAACAAGGCGACGTTCTTGGTAAGAATTTCTGTGGTATTTTTAGAACGAACAAGGCCCGCTTCTAACATGGCGAAACCTGCCGCCATCCACATAACTAACGCACCGCACACCAAGAAATAAAAGGTGTCCATTGCATACTGCAACTCAAAAATTTGGTTTTCCATGGAAAGCCCTCCGCATTAGGCTTAACAATGAATCAGAAAATCTGATTCAAAATGTATTTGTCTTCTTTTTGTCTGTTCTACTGATACTCGAAAGAATCAGCGAAAACACATAAAAAGATTAAATCGCGTCTGCACCAGTTTCACCGGTACGAATTCGAATAATTTGTTCTAGGTTAGTCACGAAGATTTTGCCATCGCCGATCTTGCCTGTATTCGCAGCTTTAGTAACCGCTTCGATAACTTGTTCTGCTTGCTCATCGCTAACAGCAACTTCAATTTTCACTTTAGGTAGAAAATCAACAACGTATTCAGCGCCACGATACAATTCAGTGTGACCTTTCTGACGACCAAAGCCTTTCACTTCAGTTACAGTGATGCCTTGAACGCCAATTTCAGACAATGCTTCACGCACATCATCTAATTTGAAAGGCTTAACTACAGCAGTTACGAGTTTCATAGAAAACTCCCTTTAAGTTTAAAAATTTGGATATGAGCCCTTGCGGAGGCAAGGGCCATTGTATGTTATTTATTACTCAATAGGCAGACTGTAAGAAACAACAAACTCTGGAGAAGCAGCAGAAGTTCCTGAAGACTGAGCAACCATCTTACTTACAGTGAAAGAAACATTGTCGTTATAGGCATAGCTAAGATCGATGTGAGTATATGCACCCTTACCATCGTCTTCTAAATCCGTGTTAACACCAATTAGGCCAGAAACAGAATCGATGCCATAACCTAGCGTGTTATAGACGTAGTCGCCGCCGTTATCGCTGAAGTTAGTGGTGAAATCTACACCTGCAAAAGATAGGTTAAGATAAAGATCAGACACATCGCCTAATTCATCAGCAGTAGAAGTAACATTATTCGTTGTATCTGCTACGGCTTCTTCATTTTGAGAAGGATAAATATAACCAATATAACCAACGTCATAGCTAAGATCGCCAGCTTCTCCCGCAAAACCAACGTATAGATCGTATTCGGTACCTAAAGCGGCATCGCCAGAAGAAACCCAAGCACCAGCATAAGCGCCAGACTCATGGCCATAATCCAAGCTACCCGCAACAACAGCTGCGCCGTTGCTTAGGTTTTGTCCACGCCATAGGTAAGAACTTGCTACGCTAGCAGATGCAGATACTTCAGCTTGAGTTGTTGTAGTTGCAACTAGACCAGCAGTCATTGCTGTCGCTAGAGCGATTGCTTGAGATAATTTAGTCATTTGGATTTTCCTTCTTCAGTTTTAAGTAACTGTGTCGTCACCAACTTGGTCACGCACCGTTTTTATTTATGTAGTTGTCCTATAGCAGGGGGCGTGCCAACTTTATAAAAGCTAGTGTTTTCAAGGGCCTAGCTGAAAATTAATAAAATATAGTTAATTTTCAGTATTAAAAACAGTGCACTACCACTGAGCGTAGCTCTTTTATGGTGCATAGAAAGAAGAAAGGCGCACCAATGTGGCACGCCTTCTCATACGAAGCTGATATAGCCTCAATTAAACTAAGGAATTAGACTAAAAATTTAGATCGCTAGTAGCTCTTTCGCTTCCTCCGATTCAGACAGTTCGCTACCGGCACCCGTTGCAACAACACGTCCGCGCTCCAAAATAATAAACTCATCCGCCAACTCAGCAGCGAACTCTAAATACTGCTCAACCAAAACAATCGCCATCTCACCACGATCACGTAGTAGTTCAATGACCTTGCCAATATCTTTAATCACCGAAGGCTGAATCCCTTCTGTCGGCTCATCAAGAATTAACATCTTAGGTCTTAATAATAAAGCACGAGCGATGGCCAACTGTTGCTGCTGACCACCGGATAAATCTCCACCCCGGCGTTTCAGCATCTTCTGCAATACTGGAAACAAAGCAAAAATTTCAGGGTCGATTTTGCGTTGGCTTTTAGGCAGAGCCGAAAACGCAGTTTCTAAATTCTCCTCAACAGTAAGTTGAGAGAAAATATCACGACCTTGTGGCACATAGGCGATTCCCTGACGAGCACGGTCAAACGGCGCTTGACCGTTAATATCTTTGCCCATCCATTCAATCTGACCTTTGCCGGCAGACAAGTGCCCCGACAACGCTTTCATCAAGGTGGTTTTACCCACCCCGTTACGACCAAGAACACAGGTCACTTTACCAATTTCTGCATCCATCGATACATCGTACAAAGCCTGGCTTGCACCATAAGACACATCGATATTTTTAACTTTCAACATAATTAGCGCCCCAGGTACTTTTCAATAACGTCTTCATTGGCTTTCACTTCTTGCAAAGTGCCTTCCGCTAAGACGCTGCCTTCGTTTAATACAGTCACCTTGCAACCCAAGGCTTCGATAAAGTCCATGTCGTGCTCAACCACCATTAACGAATGTGTTTTCGCTAAGGTTTTGAATAACTCGGCAGTCTTCATGGTTTCTTCATCGGTCATGCCAGCCGCAGGCTCATCGATCAATAGCAGTTCAGGCTCTTGGCCCAATAACATACCAATTTCTAACCACTGCTTTTGACCATGGGATAAATTACCTGCTAGGTCCTCAGCTTTTTCTGACATATCAATTAAGACCAGAGTTTCATCCAGCTTTATTTTTTGCTCAGGGCTTAGCTTATGAAATAACGACTGCCAAACTGTACGGCCACCTTTTAACGACATTTCGAGATTTTCAAATACCGTTAGGCTTTCAATCACACTCGGCTTTTGGAATTTACGGCCAACACCGAGATTGGCGACGGCGGCTTCATCGTATTGTGTGAGATCGTAATCAGTATTTTTCTGACCCGCCTCTTCCGCGGAGCTACTAAATCTAATGGTGCCGCCATCTGGACGAGTCTTACCTGTGATCACATCCATCATGGTGGTTTTACCCGCGCCATTCGGACCGATAATCGCGCGCATCTCACCTTTCTCTATTGTCATAGAAAGATTGTTCAATGCCTTAAAA
>Ga0209396_1002047_pt1 | contig 21623 bp, 16 predicted proteins | sample GOMGulsemesocosm_6_FD_184638 | JGI IMG/M metagenome (GOLD analysis project Ga0209396, IMG submission 184638) | Methane-oxidizing microbial communities from mesocosms in the Gulf of Mexico - GOM8C Gulf of Mexico (SPAdes) (version 2) | ecosystem: Environmental > Aquatic > Marine > Cold seeps...
TTATAAAAGCAATCTAAAACACACTAATCAATGAACTTTTTACTACTAAGGACTCGTTATAAACTCATCCGTTTTGCGGGTGCAAATATACCGCCTTTCTTCCGTAATAACCTAACTTTTTAAGAAGGTTTTTTGAAGTATTTTGGCAGATTTACCGGAAACCCTGGAAACGTGCAAATTGATTGTTGTGAAACGCAATATACTGTGGTGAACAAAAACAATAAATCACTATAAAACCTCCATTACATACTACTGCCTACCCAATAGTATAATTACTGTTATTAATAAACCAGAAGTTCATCAATCAAAACAATACCATATATACTATGAAACCATTAATAAAAGTAAAGAATAACAGCAATACAACACAAAAAAAGCTCAGAAAATTGCTTTGTTCCGTTACACTTTACTTGCAATGACGTATCATTACGAGGAGGTAAGACTGAATTGACTTGATAGTCGGCGAGTTATTTCGCAGGTGAAGGAAAACTTATTACTATACATGCTACACTTGCAAGGAAGATTTTCGCACTACATTTCTCAAGGAATGACAGAATAAATACTACAAGAAGAAATCCCAAACTAAACCAAAGCGAACAGTAAAGTCTTTATATGGATAATTAGGAGCACTGTAAAAATCATTTCCCGTCCATGCTGAATTGAAATGCTCCGCTTTTAAATAGATACGTGCATTCCTTACTTTTGCGTTCACAAAAAAGTCCAAACGTGGATATGCTCCATATTCCTTTTGTGTTTGAACATAAAATTCCGACAATAACGGATCGTATGCATTCATTTTATATTCCGAGAAGTAACTCCCTATCAATCCAATTTGAATAAACAAGTTTTTTTCAAACCATGCATCCGTATAATACAATGAACTTCTTACAATCAAATCAGGAACATTTAACACCTCTTCTGACTGAGTTACCTTTTGATATTGCACTGTATTATCCAACGCAAACTTTCGGTACTTAACCTCTTTATTAACTGAAAGCTTTAAATACTTTATATCATTTTCAAATTGCAACGGCTTCACACTACTAGTAACCGAATCCACTCCAAAGTAAGCATGATTATTAATGGTTGTATAAGTCGCTTTTAAGGACCCATATTTTTTAGCATCAATTGAAGCAGCCAACACTTTTGTTTTTACCGTTTTTAAATCCGGATTATACCAATTGTAATTTTTATAATCACTTTGATATAATCGGTAATTAAAATTAGGCAGTGATTCTTTTGTAACAACTTGCACCTTGGCAGTAATAGTCGATTTTAAAGAATATTGTAAACCCGCTTTAAAAAGACTCCCTTTGTTATCTTCTGAAAGATTTGACGAAAAGTTTGATGTTAATTTCAACTTACCGAAATCATTTTTATAATCAACGCCATACGATGCGAAACCTCCTTTTAACCTGTTAGGAATATTTCCAGAAGTTAAAAAAACCAATCTATGGTATCCGTAATTATAATCGGTATATCCCGCATTAACCGATACAGCTCCAATTTTATTCTTTTCAAACGAAACATATCCTTTGTTATGGAATTTCTCTAACCGCACCTCATCACTTATTGATGATACAAAAGCGTCGCCGAAAAACACATTTTCAGCCGTTTGGTTAAATTGGTATTTTTTATCTTCAAAATTAGAAACATGCCCAACGCTTAACGCATAATTAGTAGTTGAATCTTGTTGCTTAAAAATATTATAGTAATGATTTAAGTAAAACCTTTTTGCCGATAATTTATTATCAGCATCTTCAAAATTCACTTCAAATCTAGATCGATCCTTATATTCTTTATTCTTACTCTCAAAATCATCTATTAAATCATCCAGTATCCCACCATTTTCTTGGTTCTCTATCGCCTGCATAGCGATATGTGCTTTAACTAGATACCTTTTGTTTTTTGTATTGTAATTTAATGATGATCGAAATTTACCCCCATTAGTTTTAATATGCCTATATTTTCCTATAGAACGCAATCCCTTATAAGCTAATGATATATTAAATTGTGGTGTAGTGTTTACTGTAAAAAAACCATCAGCTAATTGCCCTTGTTCCATTGTGGTTTTAAAAAACAACTCAGTTAAAGGAGTAGCTACATTATAATATTTTACATCTTCAACCTCAGTATAATCAATATGTTTTGCTCTTGCTCCAAACTGAGAGAACGAACTTCTGCTTTCCGCAAAATCATAGCCTAATTGATTAAAAACTTGTCCTGTATTTGAAAATGGCAATAACTCGAAATAGTCTTTTCTTAAATAATTGTATTGATACTCCTTTTTAATACTTAGTGTTGTATCAATATATGTCGTATCCTTATCTATAGAAATAAATTTATAATCCGAAGCTTTTGTATCAACCTTAGTAGCTTTTGTTGTTTTTGAATTAGAATTAATACTTTTATCTAACCCATTTATTGACAATGAAGCATCTTTTTGTTTAACTGACTTAAACTCCTTCACTTGAGCATTTGCTGTCAGCATGCATAGGAATAACACTATAAAGATACTTTGTATTTGCTTCATTCTATATTTGAAATTCAATTTAAACCCAATCTATGGTTTTTATTCCCCGAGTACCGATAGCTATCAGGATACCTCGAACGAAAAATAACATTATTCATTTTCACCTCAATGCTTTCATCAAGCATACTAATTAGTGCAAATGTAATAGAAATTAAAAAACCTACATTATTTTTAGGCTTAAAGTGATGTTAATTGCCTGCAACTATCTGTCAATATTATTAACAAGTGATTCACCTTAGCCAAAAAATAGTATTTTTGCCCCATGCTATTACACCATTTTCAAAATAAATTATTAGAATGCGGTACCGATGAAGCTGGACGAGGTTGTTTGGCAGGGCCAGTAACTGCAGCTGCCGTTATATTACCTGATGCTTTTAGAAACAAAATACTAAACGACTCCAAACAACTCAGTGAAAAAAAACGCGATTTATTAAAACCTATCATAGAACTTGAGGCCTTAACTTTTGGTGTTTGCCATGTTTTTGAAGACGAAATTGACAGCATTAATATCTTAAACGCTTCTATTACCGCCATGCAACGCTCCATCACTCAACTAAAACCTCAACCAGAGTTTATTATTGTGGACGGAAACAGGTTTAAACCTTATAATAAGATACCTTTCGAAACTATTATAAAAGGTGACGGTAAATACCTAAGTATTGCCGCAGCTTCTGTTTTAGCCAAAACAGCTAGAGACGAATACATGATGAAAATTCATGAAGAATTCCCTATGTACAACTGGAAACAAAACAAGGGCTATCCAACCAAAGAACACCGGGAGGCCATTAGAAAATATGGCGCTACCAAATACCACAGGAAAACGTTTCGCTTATTACCTGAACAATTAACTTTAGACATTAAGTCTTCTAACACCATAATCAAAAGAAATTAATTTCTTTTTGATATTTTTGCACATACTTATACACTAAACTGCCTAATAAAGCCCGACTCATGAAACACTCTTTTATTTTACTCATCATACTTATCAGCCTGTTTTCATGTAACGAAAAGAAAACCAGAGTAAACACCTTAACGGATTTTATCCCTAACAACCCTTCGGTAGTTATTAGCGCACCCAGTATTCAAAATTTACAAGACGAGCTAAAGTCAAATATCCTTATCAAAAGCTTCAATAAAACAACCACCTATCAAAATTTAAAAAAAGACTTCAGTTTTTGTACTGATATAAAGTCCGACAACAGTATTTTAATCAGCTATGCAACTGTTGGAAAAAGTTTAGAATATTTATTTAGTATCAATACAAAAAACACAAAAAACAATCTTACTGTTTCTGCTGAAGCCAAAAGCTATAACGATGTTTCGTATCAGCAACTAAAAAACACAAAAGCATATACTATTATTATTGACAGTACTTTGATAGTTAGCTCATCGGAAATTCTTCTAGAAAACCTAATTAGAAATCAAAAAGACAATATTCGATACAGCAACAAAAGTTTTTCTAAACTACACGAAACAAGTAGCGATTCCAAAATAACCGCTTTTATAAATAGTGAAAAAAAGCCTTCTTTTTTAAACAGCATTTTCCCAATGCACTTTTTAGGAAAAACAAATTGGACTTCAATAGAACTAAATAACGAAAATGGTATTCTGGTAAACGGAATTGCTACAAGCACTAAAGTTCCACACAATTTTGCTGCAAATTTATTAAAAGCAAAAACAGAAGAAAGTAGCATTAGTAAAATCATTCCGTTAAATTTTACAACATACACCTCATACAACTTCGAAGAGCTTACTAATTTCAATTCTCCGTTTGAAAATTTTAATGAACTCATCGACAATTCTACTGAAGCAGTTAGTTTCAATGATGGAAACAATTCCCTTTGTGCCTTCAAACTATTAAGTACTGAAGTTTCTGAAAACCTTATTGAATACATCACCTATAGAAACAATGCTATTTATAAAAACTCATATTTTAAAATCCCTGCTACACTATGTAATTCACAACCAGAATTTGCTTGTTACTTAGATGAGTTTTTAATCTTTTCTAGCTCCATAGAAAGCTTACAAAATTGCATTTCGCACTATCAAAACAAAACAACATTATACAATCAACATTATTTTGCAGAAAATACTGATGCGCTGTTACGCGAATCACATATTGTAAACAGTAACAAAACAAGTATTCTAAAAAATAAATTAGCAGCTGTTTTAGATGACGAAAGTATTAGTAAGGTAAAACTAACTGACTTCCCTTTAGTAATGCATCAAATTACGTATGAGGACAACTACATTCAATTTAACTCTGTTGTTAAAAAAACAGTTAAGCAGAAAGCAAAAGCCACCATTTCTCAAACTGCAAGTATTACATTACCGGCAAATGTTTCATCAATACCACAATGGGTAACCAATCATAGAACTAAAGAAAAAGAATTAGTTGTTCAAGACGAAAACAATACGTTGTATTTAATATCCAACAAAGGAACTATACTTTGGAAAAAACAATTGGATGGAAAAATTCAAGGAGAAATCAAGCAAATAGATTTGTTTAAAAACAGAAAATTACAATTAGCTTTTACTACCAATAATGAGTTTTTAGTTTTAGATAGAAATGGAAAAGCTGTAGATCAGTTTCATAAAAAATATGATAATGGAAATGTATTAGCACTTGCTGTTTTTGATTATGATAATAATAGAAATTATAGGTTTGTCATCACCCAAGGAAACAAACTCACCATGTACGACAATACTTTTAAGCTGGTAAAAGGATTTAAGTTTACCAAAACAAAAAGCAACATATTACACCCCCCCAAGCATGTAAGAATTGGAACCAAAGATTACATAGTTGTTTCTGAAACTAATGGTGAATTACATATTTTAAACCGTCAAGGAAAACCGAGGACTAAAATAAACACCACATTTTCTTTTGACAATAGTGAAATTAGCAATTACAAAAACACTTTAGTTTTTAAAGACCTTAAAAACACTATACACAGTGTCAATATTGCCACAGGAAAAGTGAGTAAATTAGATATTTTACAAGGAAATAACCATAATGCATTTAACCATAAAAGCGCTCTTAAAGTTAAACTAGAAGATAATCATCTTTCTATTAAAGATAAGACGATAGAATTAGACTTTGGAAACTACACAGCTCCAGAAGTATTTTATATGAATAAAAAATATTACGTAAGCACCACTGATTTGGACGCTCAAAAAGTGTATTTATATGATAGCAATGCTAGTTTATTAGAAAAGTTTCCAGTGTACGGGCAATCGACTATTGCACTCACCAATATGGACAAAGATGCTAAATTGGAATTTGCTGTAAAAGGAGAATCTAATTCTGTGTTGGTTTATAAAATGTATTAAACGGTTTCAATATACCAACAGTATTCTTTGATTACACGACTTCCCTTATCGTAGAAATGATTATTCAATTAAAAGTAATTACATCTGGTAGAGAACATTTTTTTTCAAAAACAACCGTGTACTACAACACTAACTCAGCCTCAAAAAGCTGGCTAAAGTGTTTTAGAATTTTGGTTTTTACTTCATCTAAAGGAATCTCCTTACCAAGTTCAGCATGCATTGATGTTACTGCTTTCCCTCGTATTCCACATGGAATAATATTATCAAAGTACCCTAAGTCGGCATTTACATTTAACGCAAACCCATGCATCGTTACCCATCGGGAAGCACGAACACCCATTGCACAAATTTTACGAGCAAACGGTGTTCCTACTCCTAACCAAACTCCAGTTTCCCCTTCACTACGGCCAGATTCTAATCCATATTCAGCAAGTGTAAGAATAATGGCTTCTTCTAGTAATCGTAGGTACTTATGAATATCCGTAAAGAAATTTTCTAAATCTAATATAGGGTAACCAACTATTTGCCCAGGTCCATGATAGGTAATATCACCCCCTCTATTTATTTTATAAAATGTAGCACCTTTAGCCGCCAACTGTTCTTCATTAAGCAACATATTATCAAAACTCCCACTCTTCCCTAAGGTATACACATGTGGATGTTCTACAAACAAAAAATGATTTGCTGTTTCTAGATTAGCATCTTCTCTTCTATTTTTGATTTTAGTATCAACTATAGCCTTAAAAATTGTTTCTTGATACTCCCAAGAATCTTTATAATCCATAGTTCCTAAGTCTTGTACTTGTACTTTTTTATTTATCCTTAAATTATCCATAAAAGAGCATTATTCTTTAAAGTTCAAAGGTACTATTTTAATAATGTAGTCAGGTTAGCAATCACATCTATATCATGTCTGATTTTAGCAAACAATACAAATAAAATAACAAACGCTATTATAAAACCAATTAACAAGCCATTACTATTTTTTTTTGCTACTTTTTTACTTGCCTTCAAATAAGACTTAGATGCTTTCCCTATCCATTTACCTACAAAACCAAACATGGGCACAAAAACAAGTACCGTGACCGTCATACCAATTAACACCGAAGTATAGGTCGCTTCTTTATAATAGGAATTAATCAGTTTTACAACATATTCATTTATCAATGACGCTGCTAAAACAGATATAATAATGGCAGCGTATTTGGTAGATTTTGTTAAGCTCATCTGCAGGTTTTAAAGACTACAAAAGTAAGAAATTATTCCTATCAGTAGGTTTAACCCCTAGGTTTCCTTTAATTTAAAATCAACCATGGTAATTTACATTTATCTTATTCGTAACAAGGAAATTAATCTATTTTGGATTATTTAAAATAACCAGTGCTCCTATAACTCCTGGAACCCAGGCACAACAGGTTAATATAAACACGATTATAATGGATCCACAGCCTTTATCCAAAACTGCTAATGGCGGAAATAAAATTGAAAGAAGAACTCTCCAAATACTCATAGTGATTGATTTTTTTTGATTGATTCATTATATAAGTAGCACTACCGCTGGTTTTGTTACATATAACTAACTTATTTTATATATAAAAAAATATACTACATTAGCAGAAACATGTTAAACTAACATAATATTACTATATGGAAAATACATCATCATTTGAAAATTTAGACAATAGAGAAATGCCCAACAACAATATGGCATTAGCTATTGTTGGTACTATACTAGGATGTTGTTCTCCTTACTGTCTTGGATTTATCCTTGGTATTGTAGCAATTGTAATGTCTACACAAGTAAAAAAGAAATTTGAAGAAGGTGATTATGACGGAGCTGAAAAATCTGCGAAAAACGCAAAAATACTAGCTTTAGTTGCTATAGGTCTATTTGTAACATTATTAATTATGATTGGTCTTAAATGGGATGAGTTAATAGAAGTATTTACCCTAGCCATGGAACAAAATCAGTAAAACATCAAAAACCGACCCTCTAAAAATGGTCGGTTTTTTTCTATGAAAAAAGTACTATCCATATTCGCTATCATTGGATTTTCGGGAGTTATTGGATATTTCTATCAAAACAACCCCGCAAAAAACGAAACTCCTTTTGCTATATGCATAAGCAAAAGTATTGCCAATATTGACTGCCCTGGATGTGGTGGTCAACGTGCCTTTCATCAATTGCTAAATGGTCATTTTATTGAAGCCGCAAAACTGAATATTTTTATTTACTTTTTTGCACCATTGCTAACCTACATATTCTTTAGCATTGCTTTAAAACCATTCAACATCAATTTCCCTGACATTGATATCTCAACCAAAAATCTTGGGTTTATTTTACTCTTTTTTGCAGCATTTACAGTTGTACGAAACCTTCCTTTTTAAGCGATATATCTTACCAACAATTATAGTATCTAATCCTTAAACCACAATAAAAAGCTACATTCATAGTTCACTCTTTAATTTTTTATAAGTTTCAATTTCATCACTTTTTGTGATATTTCTACTTTTAGCCCCATTTTCAGTCAAGAAACACTTACGCTCAGCAGATTTTTATGTAATTTTGCAACTTATTTTATTTAAAACAAGTACAAATGCAATTATCAGAACAAGAAGTTGTAAGACGTGAAAAGCTTACCAAGTTACGAGAATTGGGTATCAACCCTTATCCAGCAAACCTTTATCCTGTAGACAATAGCTCTAAACAGATTAAAGAAAACTTTGCTGAGGATAAACAGGTGGTAATTGCAGGAAGATTAATGTCACGTAGAATTCAAGGAAAGGCTTCTTTTGCTGAATTACAAGATAGCGAAGGAAGAATTCAGGTGTATTTTAACCGTGATGAAATTTGTACTGGTGAAGACAAAACTTTATATAATGATGTCTACAAGAAATTATTAGACATCGGTGATTTTATTGGTATTGAAGGAACTCTTTTCACTACACAAGTTGGAGAAAAAACAGTTTTAGTAAACAACTTTACATTATTAAGTAAAGCCTTAAAACCATTACCATTACCAAAAACAGATAAAGACGGAAAAACTTTTGATGAGTTTAACGATCCTGAAATGCGTTACCGTCAACGTTACGCAGATTTAGTAGTTAATCCGCATGTAAAAGAAGTATTCGTAAAAAGAAACAAATTGTTTTCAGCAATGCGTAACTTTTTTAATGATTCAGGTTATATGGAAGTTGAAACTCCTATTTTACAACCTATTCCTGGTGGGGCAGCTGCAAGACCTTTTATAACACATCACAACTCATTAGACATGCCTTTATACATGCGTATTGCTAATGAATTGTATTTAAAAAGATTGATTGTTGGTGGTTTTGACGGAGTATATGAGTTTTCTAAAAACTTCCGTAACGAAGGAATGGACAGAACTCATAACCCTGAATTTACAGCAATGGAAATTTATGTAGCCTACAAGGACTACAACTGGATGATGGACTTTACTGAAAAGCTATTGGAACATTGTGCTATCGCTGTAAACGGAAGTTCAAAGGCGACGTTTAACGGACAAGAAATTGACTTTAAAGCACCGTACAAACGTATTACCATGGCAGATTCTATTAAAGAATTTACTGGTTATGATATTTACGGAAAATCAGAAGATGAATTAAGAGCTGCTGCCAAAGACATGGGAATTGCAGTTGATGAAACTATGGGTAAAGGAAAATTAATTGATGAAATGTTTGGTGAAAAGTGTGAAGGAAACTACATACAGCCAACTTTCATTACCGACTATCCTAAAGAAATGAGCCCGCTTTGTAAAGAGCATAGGGACAATCCTGAATTAACGGAACGTTTTGAATTAATGGTTTGCGGTAAAGAGATAGCGAATGCCTATTCTGAATTAAATGATCCTATTGACCAACGTGAACGTTTTGAAGCACAGTTAAAGCTTGCTGAAAAAGGTGATGATGAAGCAACTGAGTTTATTGATCATGATTTCTTACGCGCATTAGAATACGGTATGCCTCCAACATCGGGATTAGGAATTGGAATGGACCGTTTAATAATGTTTTTAACAGATAACCCTTCTATACAAGAGGTGTTGTTCTTCCCACAAATGAAACTTGAGAAGAAGGCTCCATCTGTTGATTTAAACGAAGATGAGAAGTTTGTATTAAACTTATTACAGAAAGCTGAAAAGATTGATTTAAACGATTTAAAATCGCAATCAGGATTAAGCAATAAAAAATGGGATAAGTCTATTAAAGGATTAACCAAAAACAACTTGGCCAAGGTTAACAAAACGGAAGCTGGATTGTTTGTGGAGGTCGTATAACACACCCTACAAACAGATTACTTCGTTTCATTACATTTCACTCGTAATGACACCATAAACAAAAAAGGAGCTACGATTTGTAGCTCCTTTTTTGTTACACTCATAATATAAAAGAAAGCCGTTTTACTGACACAAGTAAAACGGCTTCTTCCCCAAAACTAAGTTAGTTTAACTTAACTATTTTTTATTTTAACACCTTACAACACCCCATTTTCATAAGCGGCATTCAACAAGTCTTTTGTATTTAACTTTTGTTTTAGTTTATTTTTTCGTTTTTCTATAGCACCCAAGGATAGGTTTAGTTTATCGGGTAAATCTTTTGTCTTACTGTTTTTAGCTAAGTGAAATAACAAATCCACATCCATGGTATCAATTACTAATTCGGACACCATACTTTTATCATTTTGAATAGTGATTGTAGGGCTATAAAAACTAGTGTCCTTCCATATGGCTTTTATGCTTTTTACGAGTAACTCCTTGTTGACTTCTTGCTTCCATAAAAAAACATTCGGCTGAAACAAATCAATTGTACGTTGTACTTTAAAGGGAGAAGCTTTTGTACTTAACAACATTAATTTACACCTGCTATGTGTTGTTTTTAGAGTCGTTAAAAAACGTTCTTCTGACACTCCTTCATTTTGTATGGCATAATCATTTGAGACAATTACAATATCATATTGTGCATTGGCTTTTAACAGTTCTTGTGCCCCAGTAATTGATAGCACCGTTTTAATTTGAAAAGGAGTATCTCCATATTGTTGTAAGAGCTCTTTGTAAAAAGCAACCATGATAGGGTACTTTTCAATCAGTAGTATTTTTTGCTTTTTAGTACTCATTCTTTCTTTGTGGCACAATTATTTTCTTGTGGTAAAACCATAATTATTACCTAAACCTTGAAGTGTTTTTTGTGCTTTACAAACCTATAATTACTGGAATCAGTATTGATAAGGGAGTTCCTTACAGTGTAAAAGGGAAAACCTTACGGTTATTTTCAAGACCTTTACCCAAATAAAAACCATTTTGCACATACATACAAAACGGTTTTTTCCCCTCGAAATCAAGCTAGCTTAACTCAACTTAATAAAAATTTATTATTGATTAATTTCAAGGCAAATTTATAACAACAAGGAACAATGTGGGTAAGGAAAAACCTTACAATGTAAAAGGGAAAGACTTACTATTGTACCGTTAGTAATTTTATAGTAATACCATTATTTAATTATGCGATTTCTCCTATCGTCGAAATGACTCTTCATTCATAACGTTTCATTATAAACACACGGCATTATGAGGAGCAGTAGCGACGAAGGAATCTGTTTATAGACACAAAACTGCATAAACAAAAGAGCTATTCCTTCTTATACTTGATACTATTGTATAAACAAATTGCTTCTCTTCATTAGCAATGACGTAATTTAAGATGTGACAATATACTTCGACAAACTCAGTATAACACCTGAGTTATTACAATAGAAGTAAAAAAGGTCGCAGTGTAACTTATATAAAGCCTTTATCTTTGGCGAGTTCTACCAGTACTTTATCCGATTCTTTTTGGATATCGAAAATTTCTTTTAACTGACGCTTTCTGCGTTCAATACCACCAATAGACATCGGAATAACTTTAGGCAAATCGACCATTTTAGCACCAATAGATAATTCGTACAACAATTGACGGTCAATTTTATCTAAAAAGAAATCGTTATTTATATGAGACCTCAACAACTTTAATACTGTTTTACTATAATATGGAGTTCCCTCAACCACCGTTTCGATAGCGGCAATCAAATCCATAGGAGTGATATCATTCTTTATTAAAAACCCTTCTGGATTAATACTTTTTAAAATGTTATTTACACGATAGTTATCGTTATAGGTAGTAGCCACAATTATTTTAGCATCAACCAATTGTTTACGAATTTCAATTCCTAAATCCTCTCCTGATAAAAATTGTCCATCAGAAGATTTTGGCAATTTCATGTCTAAGAAAATTAAATCAATAGCTTTTTTACTGTTTATTTTTTCCAATGCGGCATCACAAGTGGTTGCCATTTCAATAGAAAAATCAATCGTACTATTTTCAGAAGCAATTTTTAGCAATGCACTTTTATAGGCATCAGCAATTATAGGATGGTCGTCAATAATTAAAACCGTATAGGTTTGCATAGTAGGTAGGTTAGGTTTAAATAGTCGTATCGGCTAGTGGTATAGTTATGCTTAGTAACGTTCCCTCACCAATAACTGAGCTTATCACAAAAGTACCGTTTATTTTTTTAGTTCTAGCAGTTATATTTTTCAATCCTATTCCTTGTGATTTTTTAGTTATATCGAAACCTATTCCGTCATCTTTTATACTTAAAGTTAATACTGAATCATTAACCGAAAAATGTATTGTAATCAGTTTAGCCTGAGCATATTTATTTATATTCTGTACCGCTTCTTGCACCATACGGTAACAATTAATTTTTACAGCATCATTAATCATACTCCAATGCACGGAATCATCATCCGTGATTTTGTATTCAAAACCAGTTACTATACTTTGTTCTTGCACTAAATGTTCAACCACTTGAATATAATCGGCTTTACCGCTAAGCAATTCATTTTTTAATTCATGTGAAATAACACGTATTTCTTTTTCTATTTCTTGTAACTCATCAACATATAGTTGGTGTTTTGCTTTGGTTTCGTCATCTCCTTTTAGGTCTAAAAAGCCCATTCCCATTCTAGTTCCAAATATTCTTCCTAACACGCCATCATGTAATTCTTCTGAAATTCTGTGGCGCTCATTTAAACGTCCCTCTTCCAGTTTTGCCTGTTGTTTTAGTAAGAGTTTATACACCTCTTCGTTAGCCTGTTGTTGCTCCGCTTCTGATTGCAATGCCCTGTTTTTAGAGCGTTGTAAACGCATAAAGTATAATAAAGAAAGTATTGCTAATAATGAAAATGAAGCTACTAATATGATGGTTTGTTGTGCAGACAGCCTGTTGGTCTCCTCAATATATTCGTCGGTTTCAAAACTAATTCTAGTGAATTTGTTTCGTAAACGACGTTGGTGCTTTTCTAATTGAGCCCCCTCTTCAATGTACTCGTTTAAATACACGCTCGTTTTAGGCACATCTGTTTTTGAAAGTAGTACTAGTGAAGCCAACAAATCTCTATGATTAGTCGCTTCTTTAGCAATTACGTAGGCATCTTTAGCATACGAAAAAGCAGTGCTACTATCTTTTTGCATTAAATGGTATTCTGATAAATGTAATTTATTTATCAAAACACCTAGTATATTATGTATACTATCCCTGATTTTTAAGGATGCTAATAGTTCTTTTTTAACATTTATGGTATCTCCGCTTAATAAACGTGTAAAAGCTAAATTATCTTTCAATCTTGCATATCTCTTTGTGTTTTTGTAATACAGACTATCATTACTCAGTGCTTCTTTAAAATATGATATAGCTTTTTTATACTCTTTTTTCCCCTGATAAATAAGTCCTAAACTATTTAAATATCCTTCCTTATAATTTTTGGAATCCTTAAACTTATCTAGATAAAATTTAGCTTTATTACGATAAAACAAGGCTTTATCATACTCTTCCATATCTCTATATATAGATGAAATAAAACCATAACACGCATAAAGTTTTTTATGTTTTTCCAACTTCTTGTATATTGAAATAGCTTTAAACATGTTGGTTTCTGCTCCTACAAAATCCTCAATCCTTCCTTGTATAAAAGCCATATTATATAACATTCTTCCTATATTAAACTCATTTCCCACTAATTTATAGTTCTTATAAGCTTGGTAAAAATGATAGTACGACGAATCTATCACCTCTCTTTTAGAATAGAAAACACCTTTTTGCCAATGTGTTCGGGCAATACCAGAAGTATCCTTTAATTTAAATGATAAGCTAAATGCTTCTTTATTTGTGCGTCTAAAAAAAATACTATCATTTAATTTATTAGCTTGAGAAGCAATTTTTAATAAAGTTTGATTTTTTATTGAATCGTTTTCTTGGCCCTTATTCAATTTATAAGCTCTTAAAAGATTGCCCTTTCGCTCCTCAACAGTACCTGTTTTAACTTTTGATTTATTTATTAATAAAACAATACTGTCATTTAAAGTTGCATCCTCATTTATTTGAAGATCATTTTTAGAAGTACATCCTATAATTAATATTAGTACAATCCCAAATAAAAAGTTCGAGCATATGTTCTTGTTATATGAAGTAGTATTCAATTTTAGGTATTTAAAAACAAAAATAAAAAAATCCTTGAGCTTTCACTCAAGGATTTTCACTTGCTTTAGGAATAATTTTAATTCCCATCGTCATCCTCAACCTCGTCTTCTTCTTCATCTCCAGTTCGCAAACTCAATTGGTTTGTAGTTTCATCTTCTAATGGCAACACTTCTTGTTGCATCACTGGAGTTTCATCCATCATAACATCGTCGGATGTACACGAGTATAAAACAGTTGTACAAGCTACTAACACAAATAATCTTTTTAAATTCTTCATAATATATAATTTTGGTTTTAATAATTAGAGCAATGCTGCTCATTCTCACTAGTACTATGAATGTGTCAGCACTTGTTCTTGCGTAACCAAAATTTTTAATCTTTTTTTATGAAGACTTCAAGAAGTATTGTCAGTAGCCCGTATTTACTAGGCTTTCGTGTATTACAGAAATCTTATTTTTTATGATTTGTCAACTTTTAAAGTTGCTTTTATAGGAGATGATGGCTCGTTAACTGTGTTTGTGGAGTGGAGATGATGAGGTTGAAGTTGAGGTTCTGTTCATTTTTTCTTGATAAAAAACGAACCAAAAAATCAAGTTTGTGTTTAGGAAATTGCTACGCATCATTCGTACTCAAAGCTACATGCTTAAAGCTGCGCTTAGCAATTTCGATTTTCCACTCATTATTTCTTAACACATCCAGCTTCTCTACTTATGAAAAAGCACTTATACATAAGTATCTATTTCAAATTCACTTTGGATATGTTTAGTAAGGCAAAACCGCCTTTTAATAAGTTTTCAATTAATCAATTAGACGCCTTCTATTGAATTAAAATTTGTTACAAACCCAACTGTTTCATGCTGAGGTTATTAATTACGAACCTCCACATATTTAGTTTTTACAGTAAATAACTACTGTAAAACCGCCTTTTTTTTTAGTATTTTCGTCGGAACTAAACTAACTAACTTTTGAATTTTTTATTTCGTAAAAAGGAGTCCTTCTCGGACTCTGAAATTATTAGCATCCTAACTTCTAGGAAAAAGCATGAAGATGCCGTTTTGCGTTTTTTATATGCTGAGGTTCAACCTTCCTTAACCAAATTTATTTTAAGCAACAACGGTAATCGTGATGATGTAGAAGACATTATACAAGATGCTATAATTGTGTTTTATGAAAAAGTAAAAAACAATCAGTTGCAATTAGAGAAAACGGTTTCAGGTTATATATACACGGTAGGGAAATACATGTGGTATAACAAGCTCCGAAAAAACAAGAAACAAGTCCGCTTAGAAAACAACGATTTTTCTAACATTGGAATAGATGAATTTGATATTGAGTTGTTCCACACCAATGAAACATCCTTTGTAAAGGAGTTACTCAGTAAAATAGGTAAGGCTTGTCAAACGGTGTTACATCAAAGTGTATTCGAAAAAATAGCGATGGATCAAATCGCACAACTAAACGGCTATAAAAATGAACAAATTGCTAGAAATAAAAAATACCGTTGCTTAAAAGAACTACGTACCGTAATAGAACAATCTACCCAATACCAAACCATAGTAAACGAATTGTGTTATGACTAATACTACTGACCGACATTTAATTAAAAAGTTCTTACGCAATGAACTTACTAAAGAAGAAAAAATACTCTTTACTGCTAGAAAAGAGGACACTTCCTTTTTAGAGGCCTTAGAAAATGAAATGATTGCCGTACAAAGTAGGCAAGAATTAAAAAAGAAACTTCAAGGTATTGGTGCTGATCATAAGAAACAAAAAACAACTACTCCTAAAAGGTTTGCTCCAATAGGTATTGCGGCATCCGTGATTTTACTTTTGGGTGCAATTTTCTTTTTCAATCAGGATGTAAATAATCAGGAATTGTTTGATGATTACTATACTAGTTACCCAAACATTTATTCTCAAAAAGGAACGTCAGATGATGATAAAACGCTTTTTGAAAAAACCATGATTTTATACGATGCTAAACAGTACCCTTTGGCACAACAAAACTTTGAAACTATAAATTCTGAACGCGAGTTAACTGATGGCGAACAATTTTACTATGGTATTACTTTGTTAGAAGTAAATAACACAAAAACGGCTCTAGCTCAGTTTAAAAACATGACCAACACTGCTTCTCCTTTATACAAAGATGCACAATGGTATTTAGGATTGTGCTATGTACAAGAGAATGATGTAGATAAAGCTAAAATTGTATTAACTGAGCTACAGAAAATTGTAGGTAAGAATAAACAAGAAGAAATTAAAACGATACTTAACCAATTATAACTAACTAAAATGACTCATTTAAAATATTTACTGTTTTTTTCAATACTATCATTTACTCAAATGTTCGTAGGGCAAAACACCTCTGTACAAGAAGATTCTAAAAAAATATTGGATTCTACTAATACCCTAATAAGCATCGGTAAACTGAGTGAAGCAATTAAACTCAATAAGCAGATTTCAAGAAATTACTCAAAAAACAATCTGAAACCAGATAGTTTAGTTGTAAAATCATACAATAATTTAAGTCAGTTATTTTCAGAAACTCAGCAATTAGATTCTGCTCAAGTTTATTCCGATAAAGCCTTGGCGTATTTTAAACAAAAAAACATCACAAAACATGAAGATTATGCAACCACTATATATGGCTTAAGTACACTTTACAGAAAGAAGCTAGACTTAGAGAAAGCGCTTAAATATGGAAACCAATATTTAGATATGGTTCTTGAAAATCATGGGGAAAATCATAAGAACTCAGGAAATGCTTACAATAACATAGGAATGATTCACTATACAAAAGGGGATATACCTAAAACTATTGTTTTTTTTAAAAAGGCGGCAGATGTTAGAATTATCAGCTTAGGAAAAAATCATCCTGACGTAGCACAATCCTATAATAACTTAGGTACATTATCTCAAATTAATGGCGACCTTAAACAAGCATTATTTTTTTACACCAAAACTAAAAACATATTATCATTAGAAAAAAATGCAAATAAAGACAACTCAGCCTTAGCTCAAATTTATACTAACATAGGAGCTATACACCATTTCAAAAAAGATATAAACCTAGCTATAGAATATTACATAAAATCTATTGACTCTCATGGAGACAATAACCCTGCAATTGGTACTGCATATACTAATCTTGCCATAGCATATAAAGATCTTGGAGAACATAAGAAAGCTTTGGCAACTTTAGACAAATCTTTAGTTTTGAGACGAAAATTTTATGGCGAAAAACATATAGCTCTTGCTAGTATATATCATACTTTTGGAGAAATATATTCGCTTTTAAGCCAATATGAAAAAGCTATAGAAAATCATTTAAAAGCACTACAACTCAGAGAAAACACACCTGTAAAAAGCAATAAAGATATTGCAAATTCATATTTTGGCTTAGCCCAGACTTATGAAGCTAAACAAGATTATAATCACGCAGAAAAGTATTATCTAAAAGCGCTCGAAAAGTTAAAAGAGTATGAAAACACTAAAAACCCTTTTATCGCCCATGTTTGCTTAGGCTTATCAGACATCAATCTTCATTTTAAAAAATATTCATTAGTCGAGAAAAACTTAAAAAAAGTTATTAATTCACTACACTACTCGTACGATGACCCGCAAAATTTTACTGCCCTAAATAACCCAAACAATTTGATCGGTTATTTTCAAACAAAAATCAAATACTACAAAGCCTTATTGCAAAAAACCTCCAATATAAAGTATCAAGATTCATTAGATATTAACTACAATAATGCCATAAACTTACAAAAACACATCCAACAAAGTTTATTTAGAGAAGGCTCTAAAGATTTTATAAACAAGGAAACGTATGTGGTTTATGAAGGTGCTATGGATCATTATAACCGAATACAAACAAACCATAAATCGTTCATTTTATCTGAAAAAATTAGAGCTAGGCAATTATTACAAAATTTCAACAAAAGTGAAATTAATAATATTGCTTCTGATAGCATTTTAAAATATGATACTAGACTTTTTAAGCAAATTACCGATCTAGAAAAAAAGAAATTTATAGAAATACATGAGAATAATAAAAACGATAGTGTAATTACAAATTACAATGACCAACTATTTAAACTTAATGAATTAAAAGACAAGAATTTAATTCAACTAAAAAAAACGTATCCAAAATATTATTCTTTAATTTCTGAAAACACTAAAACATCAGTAAAAGAAATACAAGAAAAACTGCATAAAAGCCAAACCCTTTTAGAATACTTTGTTGGCTATAAAAACATCTTTATTTTCCTGATTTCCAAAGACAACTATATTGTTAAACAAGTTGCTTTGGACTTTCCTTTAAAAGAATGGGTGCAAGATTTGCGAAAGGGAATTTATGGTAACTGGTCAAACAAGAAAGGGAACTCTGAACAATTTAATGTGCTTTATCAAAATAGTGCATTTGCTTTGTATGACAAATTAGTAGCGCCTATTGAAAATAATTTAACTGAAGAGGTTATTATTATTCCTGACGCCGAATTAAACTTTATTCCTTTTGACGCCTTATTAACTGACAAAGGAAACCCAACATCATACTTAATAAAAGAGCATCAAATTAGCTATAACTACTCTGCCACTCATTACTTACAATTACTAAATAGTGAGGAAACAGCAACTTCTAAAACTGTTTTGGCCGTAGCTCCTTCTTTTAATAACAATACAATTAACTATGAATCTTTGTTGGCTAAACGATCTGGATTAAGTAATTTAGAATTTAATATTCCAGAAGCGAAAGCCATAACAACTCTATTTGATGGTACCCTTTTAGAAAGCAACAATGCTACAAAAGAAAACTTCTTAAAACAGGCTAAAGACTATAATATTATTCACTTATCTACCCATGCCAAATCTAACGATGCCATGGGGGAATTCTCCTATATTGCTTTTCAAAATAGTGCTGATAGTACTGCTGTTAATAATAGTCGTTTATACGTAAACGAATTATATAACTTAGAACTAAACGCCGATTTAGTTGTTCTTAGTGCTTGTGAAACTGGTTTAGGGGAGTTAAAACGCGGTGAAGGTGTTATTAGTTTAGCTAGAGGATTTACTTATGCAGGTGCCAAAAGTACCCTAACTAGTTTATGGAGTGTTAATGATGCACAAACCACTAAATTAATGGAATCGTTTTATACCAACTTAAAAGAAGGTATGCCTAAAGACAAAGCATTGAGACAAGCTAAGCTTGATTATTTAAGTAACGAAAATTTAAACGCTCCTTATTTCTGGGCAGGGTTTATTCCTGCGGGGGACATGAGTGCTATACAAACTGGGGCTAATTATTGGTATTGGGTTTTTGGTATTGTTATTCTGTTGCTATTGTTGATTGTTGTAGTTAAAAGGAAAACAGTATCATAATATCTAAAGTAAAAAAGGAGCTACAAATTGTAACTCCTTTTTAGTTATTTTTTTTCTACATAATCTTTAATAGACATTTCATTAATCATAACATCAGCAAGCACTGCTTCACCATCTTTGATAAACACAATGGCATAGGTGTCATTTTCTGGAAGACTATCTCTTAACGTTTCTGTATAAACCTGTTCTGCATCATAAGCTTTACTTTCTTCCATATAATACCGGTCAAATTCTAAATTAAAATTTACTTTCTGTTCATTTGAATTGTACCAACGTACCTTGGCTTTTACAAAATCATCGGACACTTCAAATTTTGAACGACTTACTTTGCTTACAGTTGCAAAACCTAAACTATCTTTATTAAGTTTCACATAAATACCCTCATTTCTAGTCCATAAGGTGTCTTTTGTTTCTGCTGAATTTAACTCATAATTTAAGGTGATGTATTTCCCTCTAAAAGGATCACTCGGATCTACGGGTCTGGTTTTAAATTTATAGGCCGTTCCTTCGTTTAACACTTTTTCTCTTCCCAAAATCATCTGGGCGGGAACGAATAATTGTACTAATGCCAATGCAACAAAAGCCCCGAATATGTATATCGTTTTCATATTTTTCATCTTACTTATAATTACTTCATTATTTCTTTCCTGTTCTTTTGCTTTAACATAATGTAATTCGCTAAAAAGAATCCTACACCAATTACAACAAACAACAATCCTCTTACTACAAAACTTAAATCGGTATCAAAAAACCTACAAATAATAAGTGTTGTTATAATCAACAACCCATAATTTAAAACTCCAAAATGCTGATTATCGCTTCCTTTTTTTATTGCAATTATCCCTAATGCAAATACCAATATATTAACTCCTACTGTTGCTATTCCTGGAGATGTTATTCCTACAAAATACAGTATCGAAAATGCTATAAACACATACTTAAACAAATTTGACTGTTCTTTTTCACCCCTATTATTTGAAAACAACATAACTGAAATTGCCATTACAAATAAAGCCGCTACCACATAAAACTCTTGAGTATTCATTAAAACTTCAAAAGATAATTCTTTCCATAAATCTTTAAAACTCATTATAAGTAATAAAATCACCGTTCCTAAAGAACCCAATACCAAGTACCCATTTCTTCTTAATCGTTCGTGTTTTAATACAGAAGAGGCACCTATATTATATACCAACCCAAAAAGAACAATATACATAAGTGGCATGAACTCCCATTCCGTTTTTATAAAAGCTCCCATTACAATAACGCTACTTAAAGGAAGTATCCAATGTAATATAGCTACCATATTTTTAGTAGTATCTTGCTTTAACAAATTGAAATAAAATGGTAAAACAGCAAGTAGTAAAGGGAAATATAACCATGGTGATGGATTATAACCTCCAAAACCATAACCGTATTCACAACTATAATATGTTAAAAAAACTACATGTAATAACGCTAAAGAGTTAGACTTTAGCACATAAATGAGTGGCAAACTAAGTACAACCCATGTTAACAAATATGTTCCAAAATTTCCTGGGATATTATAAATCTGACTCACTAGGGCCATACTTATCCCTATGCCAAAAAACAAAAAAGTCCCTGAAGCTTCTTTCCATGTTTTTCCTTTTTTCTTTAATAGTGCATATCCTACACATAATTGACCTATTACTAATGGTACAAAAGCTATTATTGTTTTTATACTTCTTGAAAATTCATCCCAATTATGAGCAAGAATTAACAATATTCCTATCCCTATTAAGGCAGCTCCTAACACTCCAAAAACAACAAATAACTTATTTGGTGTAGCAGCTTGCTTTCCTTTATAATATTTTTGAATAT
>Ga0209396_1002048_pt1 | contig 21622 bp, 17 predicted proteins | sample GOMGulsemesocosm_6_FD_184638 | JGI IMG/M metagenome (GOLD analysis project Ga0209396, IMG submission 184638) | Methane-oxidizing microbial communities from mesocosms in the Gulf of Mexico - GOM8C Gulf of Mexico (SPAdes) (version 2) | ecosystem: Environmental > Aquatic > Marine > Cold seeps...
GCTTAAACCTAATATGTTTGCACAAGTTATTATTCATGCTAAAGGCAGTGAAGCACTATTAATTCCAACAGAAGCATTAATAAGAACAGGCAGCCAAGATCGTGTTGTTTTAGCTTTAGGTGAAGGCCAATTTAAATCTGTTGAAGTAAAAGTGGGTCGCTTTGATGATAAATCTGTAGAGGTTTTATCTGGCTTAGTTGAAGAGGATGAAATTGTCACTTCAGCACAGTTTTTACTAGATTCAGAATCAAGTAAAAGCTCTGATTTTAAACGTATGTTCCATGATGAACAGCCAAGCTCAGTTTGGGTTGAAGCAAGTATTAATAGCTTAATGGCAAATCATAATATGATAAATGTTGATCATCAGCCAATTAGTGATTGGGATTGGCCACAAATGACAATGGATTTTATGGTATCCCCTAAGGTAAATTTTTCAAGTTTAGCGGTTGATATGGTTTTACATATTGAAATTACTAAAGGTGAAGCGGGCAGTTTTGAAATTACCGCTATTCATATTCCTGAACAACAAAATGAGAATGCTAATAGCTCTGCAAGTGTTTCAGGTGTAATTAATACAGTAATGACTGGCCATAAAATGTTGAATATTAGTCGGGGACCGATTGAAAAGTGGGATCGTCCAGCTGCCACCTTAGATTTTATGATAGCAGAGAGTATTGATATGTCTGAGTTAGCTCCTGGTATGTCAGTTGAGTTCACTTTTGATATTAATAATGGTGAATTTATTATTACTGAGCTGGTGGTTGCTGAGCATAAAATGAAGAATGAGCAAGCTGTAGAGACTCGTTCAGCTGATCACAGTAATCATTAGGGGGATAAAATATGATAACTTCAATTATAAAATGGTCCGTCTATAACCGATTTTTTGTATTATTAGCGGCAGCCATCATTGTGGTTGCAGGTTTATATTCTGTAAAAAATACGCCTGTTGATGCCTTGCCTGATTTATCAGATGTACAGGTCATTATAAAAACAACTTATCCAGGGCAAGCACCTCAAGTTGTAGAAGATCAAGTAACTTACCCTTTGACTACAGCAATGTTATCAGTACCTGGGGCACAAACCGTAAGAGGATATTCTTTTTTTGGTGATTCTTATGTTTATGTGATTTTTGATGAAGATACTGATTTGTATTGGGCACGTTCTCGAGTACTTGAGTATCTTTCTCAAGTGTCACCTAACTTACCTGAAAATGCACGCCCGCAGCTAGGCCCTGATGCAACAGGTGTGGGTTGGGTATATTTATACGCCTTGGTAGATAAAACAGGAAAAAATGATATTAGCCAATTACGTAGTCTGCAAGATTGGTTTTTAAAATATGAATTGCAAACAGTTGCCGGTGTATCTGAGGTGGCAGCGTTAGGCGGTATGGTTAAGCAGTATCAAGTAAAAGTAGACCCAGATAAATTACGTGCTTTTGGCATTCCTCTATCCTTAATTCAAACAGCGATTAAGCAAGGTAATCAAGAGATTGGTGCGTCAGTCGTGGAAATGGCTGAAGCAGAATATATGGTTCGCGCTACGGGCTATATTAAAAATGAAACAGATTTGGGCAATATCCCATTAGGAGTCAATAAAAATGGTACGCCATTGCTGCTTAAAGATATTGCTGAAGTAGGTATTGGTCCACAAATGCGACGTGGTATCGCTGAACTAAATGGTGAAGGCGAAACTGTTGGTGGCATTATCGTAATGCGTTATGGTGAAAATGCGCAAGAAGTTATCAATGGTGTAAAAGAAAAGTTAGAACAGCTTAAAAAAGGACTACCAGATGGTGTTGAAATTATCACTGTTTATGATCGTAGTGACCTAATAGAAAGAGCTGTTGAGAATCTCGCATTTAAATTACTTGAAGAGTTTGGCGTTGTAGCCCTTGTCTGTATTATATTTCTATTTCATGTACGCTCTTCTCTTGTTGCTATTTTTAGCTTACCTGTAGGCATATTAGCTGCATTTATTGTGATGCATATGCAAGGTTTAAACGCCAATATTATGTCTTTAGGCGGCATAGCAATTGCTATAGGAGCCATGATTGATGGTGCGATAGTGATGATAGAAAATATGCATAAACATATGGAACGAACCCCCTTAACCAAAGAAAACCGTTGGAAAATCGTGGCAGATTCAGCATGTGAAGTCGGGCCAGCTTTATTTTTTAGTTTATTGATTATCACTGTGAGTTTTGTGCCCGTATTTACTTTAGAGGCGCAAGAAGGTCGCATGTTTTCACCCTTAGCTTTTACTAAAACTTATGCCATGGCTGCATCAGCGGCTTTAGCCATTACATTAGTGCCTGTTTTAATGGGTTACTTTATACGCGGTAAAGTTTTACCTGAGCATAAAAACCCCGTAAATAGACTATTAACAACGGCATATTTACCTATGTTAAAAGCCGTGCTTAACTTCCCAAAAATGACTTTGTTTATGGCGCTGGTGGTATTAGGTATTGGTTTATATCCGATAAATAAAATAGGCAGTGAGTTTATTCCGCCATTAGATGAAGGCGATATCATGTATATGCCAACTACTTATCCGGGTATTTCTATAGGTCAAGCAAGGCAGTTGTTACAGCAAACTGATAAGTTAATTTATACCGTACCAGAAGTGAAAAATGTATTTGGTAAAGTTGGTCGTGCAGAAACAGCGACCGATCCCGCACCTTTGACTATGATAGAAACATTTATTCAGCTAAAACCTCAAAGTGAATGGCGAGAGGGCATGACCACAGACAAACTTAAAAAAGAGTTAGATGCTTTAGTTAAGTTACCTGGGGTGACAAATGCTTGGGTGATGCCAATAAAAACGAGAATTGATATGTTAGCTACGGGAATAAAAACCCCAGTTGGCATCAAGATAGCAGGCCCTGATTTGGCTAAAATCCAGCAAATAGGCAAACAATTAGAGTCCATTTTAAAAGATGTGCCTGGAACAGCTTCAGTTTATGCTGAACGTGTTGCTGGTGGCCGTTATATCAAAGTTGATATTCAACGTGAAAAAGCTGCACGTTATGGCTTAAATATCGCTGATATACAACAAGTTGTTTCTACAGCGATTGGAGGCATGAACGTATCAAAAACCATAGAAGGGTTAGAGCGTTACCCTATAAATTTACGTTATCCACAAGATTATAGAAATTCACCTGAAAAACTTAAACTGTTACCAATAGTGACACCAACAGGACAAAGAATATCACTTAGTGATGTTGCTAATGTATTTGTTGAAGATGGACCTCCTGCTATTAAAAGTGAAAATGCACGTCTTAATGGTTGGGCCTTTATAGATATTGAAGGCGTTGATATTGGTAGCTATGTTGAAAATGCACAACAAGTTGTATCTGATAAACTCGATTTACCTGCAGGTTATTCAATTGCTTGGTCTGGTCAATATGAATATATGTTAAGAGCCAAAGAAAAATTGCAGTATGTAATTCCTTTAACCTTATTTATCATAGTATTACTCTTGTTTATTAATTTCCGTAATTTTGTTGAGGTAGGCATTATTATGGGCACATTACCTCTGGCTATGGTAGGCAGTATTTGGTTAATGTATTTGCAAGGGTTTAACTTTTCTGTTGCTGTGGGAGTCGGTTTTATCGCACTTGCAGGAGTGGCGGTTGAAATAGGCGTTATTATGTTGGTTTATTTAAATCAGGCATATCAGCAACTATTAAAGGATTGCCAAGCGAAAGGCGTAACGGTTGATATTGAAAGCTTGAAAAAAGCTATTTTAGAAGGCGCAGGCATGCGAGTTAGGCCTGTTATGATGACTGCCGCTGCTATTATCGCCGGATTATTGCCTATTTTGTACGGTACAGGTACAGGTTCAGAAGTAATGAGCCGCATAGCTGCACCTATGGTTGGCGGCATGTTAAGCGCGGTATTATTAACCTTGTTAGTGCTTCCCGCCATTTATTTTGTCTGGCGTAAAAGTGCGATAAAAGATATTTAATAATAAAACTAGGACAAAGGAATTTATACATGAATGTTGCGTATTTTGGTAATGATTGGCATATCGGCTGCTTAGAGGCGTTTATAAAAAATGGACATACAATTGGCCATATTTTTATAAACGGTGAGCAAACTTTTAATCAGCTGATCCGCCAATACGCAACAGAACATAATATTTCTGTAACTTGTGATAAACCGAATGAAAAACAGATTGAAAATCTATTACAAGATGGCATTGATTGTTTATTTTCAATTGAATACGCCTGGTTAATTCCAATCTCACAAAGCAAACTAGATGTATATACAATGAATGTACATCCTAGCATGCTACCTGATGGGCGAGGCACAACACCTGTTAGTTGGATTATTAATTCATACCCACAACACGCGGGTGTAACATTTCATAAATTAACCAATGAATTCGATTCTGGGGATATTATTTATCAAAAACCACTGTCATTAGCCCAAAATGAAAGTTTTGAAACCTTAATGGTTAAATTACATTTAACAATTCCACAATTATTAAATGAAGTCTTAAGTGATTTTGACAATTTATATTCCCAAGCGAAAAAACAAGGCATAGGTAGTACTTGGCCAAAAATTGAAATAAATGATCGTGTTATAAATTGGAATATGACAACAAAACAAGTTAAAGCATTAGCTGCTAGTTGTGGCAGGTTTGGCATAGTGGCCTTACTGAATAATGAAACGCTTTTGGTAAATCATATACAAGTTGGTCAAATTAGTCATGATTATAAAAACGGCACCATTATAAAAGAAGATAATGATACTTATGTCGTGGCCGTAAGCGATGGCTTTATCATTTTATTTAAACATAACATCATAGAAAAAATATAAGAGAAAAAACAATGACGGTAATTAAAACAAGCCGTAAATTACATAAATGGTTAATGCTTTTTTTAGGTATTCAATTTGTAATTTGGTCTGTTACTGGTGCGTATATGGTCATATTTGATATTGACTATATCCATGGTGATAGCTTAGTAACTAATCACCAAAACACCATAGATGTAACTAAGATTGATATTAGTTTAACTGATGTCATTAAAAAATATCCAGAGGCACAAAATATTGCATTAGCCGTATTGATTGATACACCTGTATATCGGTTTAACAGTGAAGATAATAATATTTTATTGAATGCTAAAACAGGTGAAGTATTGTCACCTATCAATGAGGTGATGGCGATTAAGCTAGCGAAGCACCATTACAGCTCAAATGATGTTATTACTCAAGTAGAGCTTATTACACAAAATCCACCTTCTGAGCTTAGCAAGCGGCATTTACCTGCTTATCGTATTAACTTTGATGCATTGGGCAGTCCATCGCTTTATATCTCAGCACATTCAGGAGAGCTAGTTACAAAACGTCATGGATTTTGGCGGCTATTTGACTGGATGTTTAGGTTTCATGTGGCCGACTATGAAGATGGGGCACCTGAAAATAAATTATTATTTTGGTTTTCTATGCTTGGTATTTTAGCCGCTGTAAGTGGTTTAATTTTAACTTATTTCAGAGTCATTAAAAAGCAAACGGAGGCCAACTAATGCCGTTTATAAAACTCGTACATAAATGGGCTTCTGTTTTTGTCGGCATTCAACTTTTGCTTTGGTTAGCCAGTGGTTTTTATTTTAATATCATGGATCAAAGTAAGGTAGGGGGAAACCAGTATAGAGAGCGTTTAGCGCATAGTCATATTGATTATCAAGATGCTGAAAACAAAAATTTAATTGATCCTAAAATTATTTTATCTTCGAATAAAAAAGCACAAAGCCTTAAAGTTATAACTGTTTTAGGTCAACCCTATTATTTATTAACCCACAATACAGGTTTATATCGTTATTTTTATAATGAACAAACATTAGTTAATGCTTATAGCGGCAAGGTAACAAAGGTAAATGAGACTATTGCATCTCAAATAGCGCTGAATTCTTATAATGGTCCAGGTGAAGTTTTATCTATTGAACAGCTAGAGCCGCCAATTGAAGATGATCCTAAACAGAGAAATGTAGTTTGGCAGGTAAACTTTAAAGATGAGGTTAATACCAGTGTTTATATCAATGCCAGTTCAGGTCGATTGATCAAACATAGTGATGATGATAAACGCTTAGCTGATTTCTTTTTCATGCTGCACTTTATGGATTATGGCAGTGAGGGCAGTTTTAATACTTGGCAAATTATTCTATTTGCCATAATCACACTTTGGCTAGCCTTGTCTGGTTTAATTTGGACCATAGAGTTAGGCTTTAACGGCCACTACAAGTTAAGTTTTTTAGCCAAAAAAAGTAGCATTAAAATCAATGATAAATCAGGAAAAGTTATTGATAATTTAAAGCTATCAGCAAATCAAAATGTACTAGATGGCTTGATTGAACATGATATTGCTTTGCCTTCTAGCTGTGGTGGTGGCGGTACATGTGGTCAATGTAAAATTAAAGTCAATGCAAATGCAGCAATTACATCCGCAGATGATTTTCATTTTTCACTGTTAGAAATTGAATCGGGGCTTAGGTTAGGCTGCCAGCATAAGGTCAATGAATTTAATGAACTGACTTTATTAAATAGTTATACCGCTCAAAAACAAACTTTAACTTTAACTAAAAGTACTTTTATCAGTCCTTTTATTAAAGAAATCAGGTTTAAGTTACAATCGGGCAACAGCTTAAAATATAAAGCGGGTGCCTATATGCATTTTTTTGTGCCTGCCGCTAAGGGGTGTGCGATACCACAAAAAGTGCCCAGTGAATTTCAGGCTCATTGGCAGCATATAGATAGCTTAGAGTACGAGCATTTAGCTTGCAGTCGTAGCTACTCTTTAGCGACTTATGATACTTATTCAGATGAGCTGGTTTTCACCATTAAAATGCAAACAGCTCCGGAACATAAGGTATTACCTGGTATTGCTTCAAGTTATATTTGTAATTTAGTTGTTGGAAAAACCATAAAAGCAATTGGACCTTTTGAAGATTTTAATGTTAAAAATACAGTTTCAGAAAAAACCATGATAATGATAGGTGCCGGAGCAGGAATGGCACCACTAAGAGCTATTATTTTAGAGCGATTAAAGAAGTTTAATAGTAAACAAGATATTTATTATTATTTTGGTGCACGTACTGAAGTGGACTTAATTTATCGAGAATCTTTAGATGAATTAACACAAAAATACCAAAACTTTAGATATATACCTGTTCTATCAAAATCGGACAAGCACTGGTTTGGTGAATTTGGCTACGTGCAACACGTATTAAATAAATATTTTGAAAAACTGGGAGACATAAATAATCTGGAGTTTTATTTATGTGGACCCAAATTTATGATGTCAGATACCATTGAAATGCTTAAAAATAATGGGGTAGATGAGTCTGCAATTCAATTTGATGATTTTACGAATTAGTTAAGATTATGTAGATTAGAATAAACAAAAAAGGCAGTATATATAATAAAACTGCCTTTTTAATATTTAACAACTTATTGCAATGAAAGTACAATGCAGGTTTGCGCTATATAATAAGTACTAAGAACACCTATTTGTGCAAATTTGAATGTTTTTACAAAACGTGCAAATGCTAAAATTGAATCAGATAACATAAACCATATCGCACCCACCAGTACCATTAAACTGCTAGTTGTCAGAGCGGTTTGATAAAACATGTCTGCAGTGATCACCATAGCTTGTAAAATTAAAGCATAAATTAATACTGGGATTTTTAAATTGCCTGTTTTTGGTAGTAATACGGCCAAATATCCAATGCCAATTAATGCAATGGGAATAATGGCATATAGGTTTAGGTCTATTTTGGCAGAGTCTAAAAAAGCCACAATATAAAAAATATGTGCTATCAAAAAACTGACTAAACCCTGCATAAATTTATCTGACTTGAGCATTAAAAATATATCGCCAATTAAGGAGAAGGCTAACCCTAACATGATTAATAAAGCATAATATTGAAGCTCAAACCCAGCTAAATATAAGGCGAAAGTCATTATGGTTAATGTTGTGAGTGGTTTTAATATATAGCAGAAATAGGTTTTATTATAATGATCCGCAATGATATGGCATGAGCCAAAGAGTGTAATAAATATTAAAAATAGAAGCATATTATTATTCTTATTGTTGGTTTGTCTCTAAATTAGAGTTTTTATAATTTTTTTCATTGTAGTGTTTTTGCTCTATATTTGTCTTCACATTTTTTGTTTTAAATAAAAAAAGCACGATAAAATCGTGCTTTAGGGGAAATTTAAATTTTAACTAATATAATCTATTGGCAAGAACCTAAGTTACTCCATACTTGCCATTGTCCTGAATTTTGTTCAGGATTTTCATCTTGGCTCCACCAGTTGTTTTTGTATTTATTACCATTGTAAGCAATGGTTGTACCTGATTGATAAGCGGTACTTGCAGACCAATTATCTATACCAGAACACCCTTGAGTCACTTCAGAAACAGACACTGATTTTGAATATGTATCTGATTTGTTACCAGCGTCTGAAACAGTTAAAGATACTTGATAAGAACCTGATGAAGCATATGTATGGCTTGGGTTTTTACTAGATGAAGTATACCCATCGCCAAAGTTCCAAGAATAAGACGTTACACCTTTATCATCACTTGAATTATCACTAAAACTCGCTGTTAGCTGTGAGGTAGATACACTAAAGCTTGCTTTAGGTGCTTGGTTTTCGCCTGGGCCACCCGTTGTACATTCACCTTGATCTTGCCAAACATTAGTGTAAACAGTCGGTTTTGCACCTGTAGACCACCAAGTAGCTTTGTATTTACGGTCATTATAAGATGCAAGATCATCTATTTGATAGTTAGTTGTAGGACTCCAAGCGGTATAACCGTCACAAGTTTCATTCACAGTACCGATAGTTACTTTACTTGTTTTACTTCCTGTTTGGTTGATTGTATCTGTGACAGTTAATGTTACATTATAATCACCATCAGCAGAGTAGGTGTGCGTCGGGTTTTGTGAAGAAGATGTTGCGCCATCTCCAAAGTTCCAAGCAAAGCTGTTTATACCTTTATCATCTGTAGAGCTATCGTTAAAAGTAACTGATTTACCACTGACAGAGTGACTAAAGTTAGCAACTGGTCTTTCATCTGGTGTGACAGTTCCGCAATTAGCTAAGTAATCACTGGCATCTTTTGCTTTTACAATACCATGACCATAAGAAGTATCGCGACCAGAAGCCCCTTTATCTTGTGCCGTTGCATTTAAGGCCTTTCGAATATCTTTATTAGAACAGTTTAAATTATTTGACCAAACAAGTGCAGCTACGCCAGAAACATGAGGTGTTGCCATTGAAGTACCACTTATTGATTTATAAGCATTATTATTCCAAGTAGAGTTTACTCCTACACCTGGCGCTGCAATTTCAACTTGTGAGTTATATTGAGAGAAAGAGGCTTTAGTGCCTGAGCTATCAACAGCAGCTACAGATACAACAGAATCATAAGATGCAGGGTATGACATAGTAGAGTTGCCATCATTACCCGCGGCTGCGATATGTAACATGCCTCGACTATAACTATTATCAAATGCTTGTTTTTCAGCAGTTGATGAGCCTCCACCACCTAAACTCATGCTTGTAATATTGGCTCCAGCTGCTTCACATTGATTAATAGCGGCAATTAAATCAGAACCATATGCCCAGTTACCTGAATCGTTAAATACTTTAACAATATGTAAGCCTAACTGGCCCGATGGATTAACACCAACAACACCTTGATTATTTCCACCAAGCGCTGCAATTGTGCCTGCTACGTGAGTTCCGTGGCCATTGCCATCATTATACCAATTGCCTGTATCATTTGAACCATAACCATCATCGCCTGTAACGCCTGAATTTGGCAGATCTGGATGATTTAATGTGTAACCGGTATCCATAATACATACTTTTATTTTATTACTGTATGAATCTGAAAGCTGTTGTGCTTGGACCATAGAGATACCATATGGTGTTGATTCTGATGAAATATAGCGCTTAGGATCCACTTCAACCAAGCTAACATTATCATCTTTAAGTAACGCTGCTTTTTGCTGGGCATTTAATTCAACAGCAATGGCGTTTATATCAGATAAGGTATGAATTAATTTTGCATTAACATTACTTGCTGTCGTTTGCATTAATGAAAGCTTTGCTGATTGAATGTTAAGTGCTGATTTTGCTTTTGATTGTGCATTAAAGATAGCGCTGTCATTTAGGTGCACAATAAAGCGCTGTGCTGTGTCTGTAGATTCTAAATTAACAGTTGTGTTTGCTTGAATGCCCGATGTAATGAGAGATAAAGCAAACCCAGTTGCTAAGCCTATTTTTGTATTTTTATTCATTTTAAGAGGTCTCTTGTTATATTTTTTATTTTGCATGCTCGTTTTTATAAATATGCATATATACCGATATGAAATGTTAACTCGGTGTTAACTAATAAACAGGTTTCTTTAGCTTGTGTCAAATTTGGGTAATTTGTGTTTTTAATAAACTGATAGTGATATATGTTTATTATTTTGGTTGTTTTTGTTTGTACCTAAAAGTATACGTGGTTTGTTAAGCTTAACGTTTTGATATTAATTAAATTAAAGATGTAGTTTCAATTAACTGTAAATTAAATTTTTTATTTGTAATTAAATTAAAACAGAGGGAGTTGTAACTTGTTTATCTAAGCTATAAATAATTAGAATATAAAAATACATACTTTTAAATTTTAATAAGTAACTTGTTTAAATTGTGTAACGCAGGATTGACATAAAATCGTATTGTTTAAACTCTTTTACTTATTTTTAATAAAGAATTAATAAAGGTGAATATTTCATTCAATATATGATGGGTTGTGGTATTAAATATTCATTAGTTGGCTGTTTTAGTAGGTGTATTGGAAGTTTTAATTTCCAAACTAGCTTGTTATCCTAAAAAGTAGCAAGCCGATCAACTAAATGATAGAGTCCCCTCAATCGCAATAAATCAGTAAAAGCACCTAGTTGATACTAAACTTAAAATAGGTTTAGGGGCGCACTTAACTTCGGAGAATAAAAGTGACTGTATTTAATCAAGTTGAATTTGATGACCATGAACAAGTAGTTTTTTGTTCTGACAAAGAGTCAGGCTTAAAAGCAATTATCGCAGTACATAATACTAAACTCGGCCCAGCTGTTGGTGGCTGCCGCTTATGGGATTATGCCAGTGATGAAGATGCTGTTTATGATGTATTACGCTTATCAAAAGGTATGACTTATAAAAATGCAGTTGCACGTTTACCATTTGGTGGTGGTAAATCAGTTATTATTGGCGATGCTAAAAAAATAAAATCTGAAGCGATTTTTCGTGCTTTTGGTCGTCAACTTGAGCGTTTAAATGGTAGCTATTATTCAGCTGAAGATGTAAATATCACAACAGCTGATGTTGCTATTATGAATAAAGAAACTAACTATGTATTAGGTCTTGAAGGTAAAAGTGGTAATCCATCACCTTTCACTGCTTTAGGTACTTTTTTAGGCATTAAAGCGGCTTTTAAACACGTAAATGGTCATGAAGATTTAAGCGGTGTTAAAGTTGCTGTTCAGGGATTAGGTGCTGTTGCATATGGTTTATGTAAATATTTACATTCTGTAGGTGCTGAATTATTTGTAACTGATATTAATCAAGCTTCTATTGATCGTGTGGTTAATGATTTTAATGCTAAAGCAGTTGGCATAGATGAAATATATGACTTAGATGTTGATGTATATGCACCATGTGCATTAGGTGCAACAGTCAATGATGAAACAATTCCACGTATTAAAGCTAAAATTATCGCTGGTTGTGCAAATAACCAACTTGCTGAGTGTCGACATGGTGAAATATTACGTGAAAAAGGCATCTTATACGCACCTGATTATGTCATAAATGCGGGTGGTATTATCAACGTTTGGTATGAAACACATGAGGGCGGTTATAATGAAGCGGCTTCAACTAAACATGTTGAAGGTATTTATAATACTTTATGTGAAATATTTGATCGTTCTAAAGTTGAGAAAAAATCAACACATTTAATTGCAGATGAATTAGCACAAGAAATTATTAAAAACGGTTTATAATCGAAATTTCATATAAAATCACTTCGTGTTGTAATATTAAAAGAAATCCTCGTACTTAACGGGGATTTTTGTTTTGGGGAATAAAAGTGGAAAGTGTAAAAATCGATTTAAAAACTTGGTCACGTGCGCAGCATTTTGAGTTCTTTAAAGGCTTTTCTGATCCTTATTTTAATGTCACAGTAAATATTAATGCTCAAGTTTTGTTTGAATTTGTAAAAGAAAGAAGTCTTTCATTTTTTCACAGTTATTTATTTTTAACACTAAAAGCAGTTAATGATTATCAACCTATGCGTTTGCGCATAAAGGAAGGAGAAGCATTGGCTGTAAGCCCTGTAAATGCCAGTATTGTACAGTTATGTGATGATGAGTCCTTTAGGTTTAGTTACATTGATTTTGACAGTGACTTTACTGAGTTTAATAGCAAAGCAAAGTTAGCTGCAGATAAAGCTAAAGCGGATTGTTTTTTTTCAAGTGATTTTAATAATAATGAAGGACAGTTAAATACTTTACATATTTCGGTATTACCTTGGCTTAATTTCACTTCATTTAAGCATGCAACGCATTTACCTAATGAGTTGGGGATCCCTAAGTTGGTATTTGGTGAATATGATAAAAATAGTGGCATGATGCCATTGTCGATAGAAGTGCATCATGCTTTGATGGACGGTGTTCATGTCGCTAAGTTTGTTAAGCTGTTGCAAACTTATTTTAATGCGCCTCAACTTAACTTAGGACTAAATAATTTACGCGACTAAAGTCCCGTCTACAGTAGATTCAGGTGATTCGTTATACTTTAGCGATAAAGATGGCTCTAAGTGGAGCAGGGTAGCCTTCAACAGTCTTTGAACGATCGTTAGGATCTAAGAAGTCTTCTAAGGACTCTGTTTCCATCCAATCAGTCGCTCTTTGCTCGCCTAAAGATGTGGTATCTTCGTTTACAACTTTGATATCTTTAAAGCCTACACGTGTCATCCATAACTTTAGTGCATCACAACTTGGTATATACCAAACATTACGCATTTTTGCATAGCGATCTGTCGGCATTAATACTGCTTGTTCGTCACCTTCAATGACTAAGGTCTCTAATATTAATTCACCACCAGGCTTTAATTGCGCTTTTAATTGGGCTAAAAAGTCAATTGGTGAGCGACGATGGTATAAAACGCCCATAGAAAATACAGTATCAAATGCTTTTAATTGTGGCAGAGCTTCTACGCCAACTGGAATTAAGTGCACTTTAGGATCGGGATTAAAATGTTTGATAGCATGGAACTGACATAAAAATAAATCAGTCGGGTCGATACCTACTACAAAATTAGCGCCTTCACCTCGCATTCTCCAAAGGTGATAACCACTGCCACAACCAATATCAAGTACTGTTTTACCTTCAAGAGGAGAGATATGTTTTAATAAACGATCCCATTTCCAATCGCTGCGCCATTCTGTATCAATATGAATACCATGAATATGATAAGGTCCTTTACGCCAAGGCATCATTCGCTTTAATAAATGAACTATTTTTTTATCATGGCCAGTTGTTAATTCATCTGCAGTGCCGAATTCAACTTTGTCGGTGATATTAATATGTTTGGTATCAGTTTGAGGTAAGTTTTTTAAAACCTTTTCCCATTTTGGTAAATCACCATGTGCAGCCTCATATTGCCATTCACGTAGTTGAGTCGGTAGTGTTTCTAGCCAAGGACTAAGCTCTGTTTGTGCAATTTGTGCATAAAACTCTTTAAATTTATTGTTCATTTTTAAATTTATCCTAAACTATTTAATTGCTATTAAAGAGCAAAAATTAAAACACTGGTACCAGACTTGTGTTTGAGAAAAACCAATGTTTTTTAATCGCGCTAGGTGGCTGCTTAAGGTGTCTGGCTGCATTACATTTTCAATTGCTGTGCGTTTTTGGCTAATTTCAAGCTCGGAGTAACCATTAGCACGTTTAAAGTCGTGATGAAGGTCTATAAGTAACTCGTTGGTTTGCTCATTTTCGCCACGGATTTTTTCGCTTAATAATAATATGCCGCCAGGCTTTAAGCCTTTATATATTTGTTCAAGTAAAGTAAGGCGTTGCTTTTTTGGTATAAATTGTAAAGTGAAGTTTAATACCACAACAGAGGCATTGTTTATTTCACACTCAGTTATATCACCAAGCCTTACATCAACAGGGATATCTGAGCGGAAACCCTCTAAATGTAATTTACAACGTTCAACCATAGGTTGTGAGTTATCTAATGCGATGATTTGACAGTTATCTTTATTAATATTTCGTCGCATAGCTAAAGTGACTGCACCTAAAGAGCAACCAAGATCATAAATATTAGAATTGTTTTGTGCATACTGACCAGCAAGTTTGCCCATGGTACTGACTATGGTTGTATAACCAGGCACTGAACGTTGGATCATATCAGGGAATACTTCGACCACTTTTGCATCAAAACTAAAATCTTCAACTGCTTGTTTATCAGCATATATGTTGTCTTTAATTGTCACTTTTCAAACTCACTTAATATCAATGAGTCTATTTTACGCATTTTGTTTAGATTAGTCAGCGTTAAAGTGATATTTATGTTTTGGAATAAGCGCTAATTATGTGATCCTAACATTCAATTTCATTGAAAGTAGGTTACACTTCTAATAGTTGAGTAAAATCATGTTCTAGAGAGGATAAATGAAAAAGAATAAAACAATCACAACTGATGATATTCTCGTAACCTTATGTCAGTCTTTTACTGAGGTTTTATCTACAGCCAGTGGTAATAAAATAAGTTACTCGGCTATGGTGCAAAAAATAACCAGAACATGTTTGCGACCTGATATTGGATGTTTTGTATTATTTGATGGCGGTTTTAACGGAATCGTTGTATCTAATTTTACAGCACAAGCTGCAATGGAAATTTACCAAGATTATATGCGAAATATGGGCATGCCTGAGTCTGAAATAGCAAGCAGTCACATGTCAGATGATGTTTCCAATGTATTGGGTGAATTAATGAATCAAATTGTAGGTGATTTTACGGGGAAAGTGAGAGATCAGCTACATACCTCTATCACTCAAAACCAGCCTAAAATGATGACTATTAATAAGCTTGTACAAATATCCGTTGATACAACTATGGATAGACCACAAGCAAGACGTGTTACTTTTACAACAAAAAATCAGAATATATTTTATGTTGAGCTTGCGATGGATAAAACAGAATTTATTAAATTGCATGATTTTGATATTGCCGAAGCAATAGATCCAGATGAAGTGATAGAGCGTGAAGCAAAAAATAATAAATCGAAGGCAGTTAAAGAAGAAGCACCTGCAGTTGATGATCTTGATGATGATTTCATGGCTGAATTAGGTCTTTAACAAATAACCTGAATAAAGCTCATTTATTAATATCAATTAATAATAAATGAGCTTTTTAATTAAAATTATCTAAACACATTATTAATATTACTCACCTTAAACCGACATCAACTTTTCTTAATCCCAAATTAAAATAAATATTTACTATACTAATACCAACTCCGTTACTAAAGAGGTCATTCAGCCTGATATAGTCAATAAGTATTAATCTTTTAAATAAACTGAAAATACACTGGCTATATTTATTTAAATAAGTTAAAAAACATAGGTATACAAAGCTACTGTTTGGAGAAGTATTATGATTAAAGTGATTATTGAGCGTATTATCGCAGATGATATGGAGTCAACTTATGATGCGCAATTGAAAAAAACACTAACGGCTGTAATGGGTGCAAAAGGTTTTATTTCTGGTACATCTTATGTGGATATCAAGAACAAAAATAAGCGAACAATTATAACCGACTGGCAAAATATCGAGTGTTGGAAACGCTGGCATAAATCTGAAGAACGAACAGAAGCTAATAGTCAAATTCGTTTAATGCTATCGCAGGAAGAAGTGGTTAAAACTTTAGAATCTCAACCACTGGCTTAGCTTATACTTATTGGTATGAGACTTAATTAAAATTAGGTTGTCGTTTTTCGATAAAAGCAGTTAAAGCTTCTTTTGCTTCGGGGGACTGCAACCGTTGAATAAATAACTCCCCTTCACCCAAAATTGTTTGCTCTATTTGATTTACAATATTTGCTTTCATAATCTGCTTCGCCGCTTGTATTGCCGCTGGTGGCTGACTTGCCATTTTTTGTGCGATAGCTAGGGTACTTTGTAAACATTCACCTAAACTACAAGTTTGATTAATGATATCGTATTCTTTAGCCTGAACTTCACTAAAGCTTTCGCCAAGCATTAATAATTGCGCGCTTTTTCTTTGGCCAATTAACATGGGCAAAATTAAGCTTGAACCGCCTTCTGGCGTGCAGCCTAAACTAACAAATGGCATTTTAAATAAAGAATTTTTTGCTGCAATAACATAGTCACAATGTAACAACATAGTTGTGCCAATACCGATAGCAGAACCTGATACACCAGCAACTAAAGGTTTTGAGAGCCTATTCAAAGTAAGTAAGAATATAAATGCATTTGCTTGAGTATTAGTGGGGGGGTTATTTATGAAATCATTTAAGTCGTTTCCTGCACAAAAATTATTTTCATCGCCTGTGATCATAATAGCGTGAATATTACTGTCTTGTTCTGCATCAAGCAAAAATTGCGTTAAATCTTGATACATTTGCTCAGTAACTGCATTTTTGTATTTAGGGCGGTTAAACTGAATATGCCTTATATTATTATTAATTGTTTCGGCAATGATTAATGCTTGGCTCATATTTGGACCTATAAAAAATTAATCTATTAGTTAAGTATTCAGATTAATATTAAGTTTTAAATAAAGCAAACATGTTTAAAAAAACATATATAAAAGCTAATAAAGATATTCACCTTGATCAACTAAAACTAAAAATAAACGCATATCTAGTTCAACTTGATGGTATTGTGGTTGCATATGCTCACATAATTTATAAAAAGCCTTGTTATGATCTTTTTCTTTAAAGTGAGCAAGTTCATGCACTACCAGCATTTTTAGCATTTCATCTGGGGCTGCCTTAAGGCTCTGTGCAATCCTAATTTCGTGTTTACTTTTTAACTTCCCACCGTGGTTCCTACTTACAAAGGTATGGGTGCCAAGTGCATTTTGAATTAAGTCTTTTTGTTTTCCATATAGTGCTTTACTGATTTGAGGCGTATTACGTAAGTAGTGTTGTTTTAAATCATTAGCATAATGATAAAGCGCTTTATCGGAATTGATATTATGTGCATTAGGATATTTTTTTAATAAATAAGCTTTAACTTTTTTACTATTTATAAGCTGCATTACTTGGTTTTGAATGGTTTCTGGGTAATGTAAAAAGTATTTGTTTACAGACATGCTAATTCCTTAAAAAGGGGATTATATCTGATTTTTTTAATTATTGAGCTAAATTATTAATATTGATACTCAAAGCTTAAAGACCATAAACTCTCATTATCTTGGCTGTGAAAATAAATATCTTTATTATCAATACCAATTAACTCACCCTCTCTTTTTATATGTTTATAATTTAATTTTATACGTGTCAAATTGGAAAGGTCATAAGCAATATAAGTTTGGTATATCGTGCGATTATCTTTAAAGTTTATATCATTTGTATTGGGGGCATCATTTACGCGTTCAAACTCTGTATTATCAATAGAGTCCCATATATGACGTTTAGATGAAAAGCCAAAAGATAATTTATTGTATTGCATATTTAGGTTGATCTTTGTTGTGAAGCCTAGTGCGTAACTATATTTTTCTTTCCATAATACGGGTTTTGAACGCCAATATATGTGGCCACCTTCATTAAATGCATTAGTCGCAAAAGGTTTTATTAAAGCAAAGTCAGCATATGATTCAAATTGCATATTAAACTGAAATTTATCTTTAAAATATACATAATCAAAAGCACCGCCTAATAGGTTTATAACACCATATAAATCTTCATTTTCATATTTACCAATACTGTTAAACTCTACAGCAGCACTTGGCCCGATAATAAGGCGATGACCAGTTAAGCTATTTGATTCATTTTCTTGTAAGTTATAATCTACAAACCCTGAATAAATGACTTTAACATCGGTAAATAAACCATCATTACCTTCTTGTGTAATGCCTATCTCAAACTGAGTTTGTGTAAGTAGCGGATCAAAACTATAAAACTGGCTTTTTTTCAATTTTATAGGCAAGTTAGAAGTACGTGTTTTAAAGCCTAAAGTAAATATGTCTCTTGGCTCACTATATAGAGTGCCTTGTGAGTAAGTTATACCTGAATAAACCGTTAATAAGTCATCTGCCACATTTGTATTAAAGCCAAACTCTTTATTTATATTTCGATAACTTGTTCCCCAGATTTTGTCATCATACCAATCATGAAAAGTTTGAGAGGGATTAAAAAAGCTTGAAAGTATTTTTGGAAATAATCCTTGTTTCTGTTTAAGCATTTGAGATGTTTGAAACATACCTTCACCCATAATCACTCCGCCAAATATGGTTGTGACATGATCGTTAATACTAATAACTTCTTTATACTCTGCGATGATTTCCCAAAATAATGAACCAACCAAAGGACCCACCATAGAGGAATATAAAGAAAGATCATTATTCCTAAAGGCTTGATGATAAAAAGCACCCGCATATACATGACCCCAATTAAGCATCATGTCATTATCATCAAGCTTCCAAGAGTCTAATGATGTATGGCGTTGCCAAATATGATCTAAGAAACCATCTTCAACCTGATAGTCCCAATCTTCTTCCATGCTTTCAGTTCGTAATGAATAAAGCCCAATACCTATGCCAGTATAAAACCCCACTTCGGTAAATGCGTTAAACCAATTTGGGTTTAATGGTTTTTCAGATAATTTTATAAAATAACTTGTTTGGCAAGGTATGACTTGATGCTTTATTGGCGTAATTAAATCGCTATTATTAATATTTATTTCATAATCAGATAATTGACATTTTTTTGATGTTGAAGCAAAAGTATTTAAAGGAAAAAACAACAAAAATAGCAGGTGAAAAAGATGAATATAAACTTTCAAATTAATTCCTTTAATTTTAAGGTGTTTAAGTATAAAAGTTTAGCAGGTACTTAGAAAAAAACAGTATTTGAAAATGCATTATCTTAAATCTTAATACTTGATTAAATTAAATGGAATAATCCATACAAATAGTCATGTTTAACTCTTGCGTAGATGCTCGCATTTATGTGTTATTTGGGTATAATCAGCAGCAATTATTTATAACAACTCATCAGGTCATTTGACTGATAGGAAAACTATGCGCTCGATATACTGCGGACAATTAAACAATACTCATGTAGATCAAACTGTTGAACTATGTGGCTGGATCAATAAACGTCGTGATTTAGGCGGCTTAATCTTTGTAGACTTAAGAGACAGAGAAGGTATTGTACAAGTTGTTTTTGATCCTGATGTAGCAGGTTTAATGGATAATGCGACGAATTTACGTAATGAATTTTGCGTGAAAGTAACTGGTATTGTTCGCGCGCGTCCTGAGAGTCAAATTAATAAAGATATGGCAACAGGTGAAGTTGAAATTTTAGGAAAAAGCCTTGAAATAATTAACCGCTCTGAACCATTACCATTAGATTTTAATCAGAAAAATTCTGAAGAAATGCGTCTTAAATACCGATACTTAGATTTACGTCGTATCGAAATGAGTGACCGCATTAAATTACGCGCTAAAGCAAGCAGCTTTGTTCGTAACTTCTTAGATAGTAATGAATTTTTAGATATTGAAACACCAGTATTAACAAAAGCGACGCCTGAAGGCGCACGTGATTATTTAGTACCAAGTCGTGTTCACAAAGGTTCTTTCTACGCTTTACCACAATCACCTCAGTTATTTAAACAAATGTTAATGATGTCTGGTTTTGATCGTTATTACCAAATTGTAAAATGTTTCCGTGATGAAGATTTGCGTGCCGATCGTCAGCCGGAATTTACGCAAATAGATATTGAAACTTCATTTATGAGCTCAGATCAAGTTCGTGCAATGACTGAAAAACTTATCACTGAAATGTGGCAGTCATTACTTAATGTTGACTTAGGTACTTTCCCTATAATGCCTTACTCTGAGGCAATGTCACGTTATGGTTCTGATAAGCCTGATTTACGTAATCCATTAGAGCTAATTGATGTAGCTGACTTAATGAAAGATGTTGAGTTTAAAGTATTCTCAGGTCCAGCTAACGATGACAAAGGTCGTGTAGCAGTATTGAGCGTACCAGGTGGGGCACAATTGTCTCGTAAGCAATTAGATGAATACACTAAATTCATCGGTATCTACGGTGCTAAAGGTTTAGCATGGATGAAAATCAAAGACCGTGATGCGGGTGCTGAAGGTATTCAATCACCAGTTGCTAAATTCTTAAATGAAGATGTGATCAATGCATTATTAGAGCGTACTAATGCACAAACTGGCGATATCATTTTATTTGGTGCTGATAAAACAAATGTTGTAAACGAAGCTATGGGCGCATTACGCCTTAAGATTGGTTTAGACCTTGAATTAACAGATTTAAATAAATGGGCGCCACTTTGGGTTGTAGATTTCCCAATGTTTGAAGAAGATGATGAAGGTACACTTCACGCAGTTCACCATCCATTTACAGCACCTAAAGACATGACTGCTGAAGAATTAGAAGCAAATCCTGCATCTGCAACCTCAGACGCATACGATATGGTAATAAACGGTTATGAAGTTGGTGGCGGTTCGGTACGTATTCATAACACTGATATGCAAGCTGCTGCTTTTAGAATTTTAGGAATTGAAGCAAAAGAGCAAGAAGATAAATTTGGTTTCTTACTTGATGCATTAAAATACGGTACGCCTCCACATGCTGGTTTAGCATTTGGTTTAGACCGTTTAGCAATGTTATTATGTGGAACAGATAACATCCGTGATGTAATTGCATTCCCTAAAACAACACAAGCATCATGTTTATTAACAAATGCACCAAGCAAAGCAAACCCTGACTCATTAGTTGAATTAGCTGTTGCAGTTGCTTTACCTGAAGCAGATAAATCTGAATAAAAGTCCTAAGCTTTAGGCATTAAAAAGGCGACTTAGGTCGCCTTTTTTGATTTTAAAATAAGTTATAGAGAGTAAATTTACTTATTCAAACCTTCTTTTAACTTTTCTTTAGCTGCTTCAACTTTAGAAAAGTCAAAACCTAACTCTTCAACAGCTTCCTTAATAATATTTGGATTAGTCATTACTAAACCCATTATTTGTTGTAGCTTTTCTGGTGCTATGCCCATCGTTTGGATCAAAGCCATTGCCATCATTGGATTTTCAGTTAAGGCTTGAAATAACTCTTTGGTTTTTTCTTTGCTGATATTTGATTCGTTTAATATTTGAATTATAGGGTTCATTTTGAGCCTTTTACTTAGACGGTAGAATATGTGAGGATATTACTATAAAAAAGCCCATTAGAATAATCACACTGGAAAATGTTTAATCTAAGGGCCTTTTATATTGGTATTTATGAGCTAACTAAGCTTAATCGAGATTGTGCATTGCCATTTTGTTTTAATAAAA